>WNGJ01000349.1_pt1 | contig 94494 bp, 81 predicted proteins | sample 5400611 | NCBI WGS metagenome assembly WNGJ01 (sample SAMN13153375, study PRJNA577476) | soil metagenome | isolation source: 40 cm soil or saprolite under Garry oak tree replicate 1 | place: USA:California | collected 2016-06-15 | reverse complement strand
TGGAAGGTCACAAGATGGGTGACGCCCACCTCTGTTGCTGTCTCTGTGGCCTTCTTGACTGCTTCAGTGCCGTACTCAATGCCCAGCACCTGACAGCCAAAACGTTGTGCAAGCGCGATGGCACTCCTTCCCTGTCCCGCTGCGACATCCAGAACCCGCTGCTGCGGCCCGAGATAGAGTAACGTGCCAAGATGTTCGGTCAGTTTGAGACCACCGGGGTGAAACGAGTCACCGAGCAAAAGCCGCGCGACATTGCTCTGGTAGGCGGCTGCGCAGCAGGTCTTGATCTCTACGGCATCGGACTCGACCTGTATCTCGTGCTGTGCATCCATCAACCTTGCTCCTTATTGTCATCAGGATTCTGCTCGTGAGTCTCTCATGTTACTTCTGCGTAAATGAAAACGTCAATGGCTCTGGCGTATAGGGAACGCCCATACGCCTGGCCTGGTTGCGCTCTCGCTCACGCGCTTGCAACTGGAGGCGTGCCTGCTCACGGTAGCCCACATTGTTGTAGGCGCAGAATGGAATCTGTTTGCCATCGGGTAACAGGATCTCCTTGCAGCACTTCATCAGGTTCTTCTGATTGAATGTCCAGGGGTCCATGAAATCTTGCAACATGATCATGAAGATATTTTTAGCAAATGCCTCCAGGTCCAATCCATCAGGGAGACCACAAGCAGCGCATGAGAGGCTGAATTGCTGCGCGGCCTTGTCAGAACCAGGGACGGCGGAGGATGACCAGAGACCTTCTAGTGCAGCCTTGATCTCTTCTGAAAGATCGGGCACCGCACGATTCGTGATGTAATCCAGATAATCCTCAACATTGACTACCCGTGTCAGCGGCAAGACGGTATCACCATCGTTAAGCACATAGGTGACCGAGTTACAGGTGGGGAAGCAGCATGGCACCGGCACGAAGTCGGCAACCTTCAGCGTGCCGCTGGTCTGCTTTTCCAGGGCTATGAGGATATCGGGTATGGTCAGGCGCTGCATGGGATCGCTTTCCCCATGACGACCCGCCTGGAATGCTGGCTGGAAATTGATCCCACGTACCGCCGGGTGCTGCATACCGAACGAAACAATGGCACCCACTTCGTGCAGGTTGACGAAGCGATCAACCGCTGGGACCAGTACGACATGCGCCCCAATCTCTGCCAGACGATCCAACGCCCGCAGTTTCTGCGACAAAATATCTGGTTCGCCACGGAGCATGCGATAGGTTTTAGCTTCAAAACCATCAAACTGAAAATAAATCGATGGGCGCAACTCACTTAATTGTCGCAGGAACGCATCATCATCAGCAATGCGTTTGCCGTTAGTGTTGAGCATCACATGCCTGATGTTGCGCTTTTTCGCCGCCTTCAACATCTCGATGATCTGTGGATGAATGGATGGTTCCCCTCCAGAGAACTGGACCACCTCCGGATTACCCTCCGTTTCTACCAGGTGATCCAGAATACCCTCCACCTCTTCTAGCGTCAGGTTGAAGCCCGCACCAGCATTGGCAAAGCAGAGCGGACAATCCATGTTACAGGCACTATTCACCTCAATGATACCAAGACATGCATGCTGCTGATGATCAGGGCAAAGGCCACAATCGTGAGGACACCCGTGTTGTATTGGCGTGGAGTAGGCTAGCGGTATGGTGCCAGGCTTGTTAAAACGTGCAGCAGAGATATAAGCCTGAGCATCACCGTAGACCAGTCCTTCAAACGGACCATGCTCAGGGCAGCGCTTCCGCATATAGACTTTATTGTCACGTAAGAGAATATGCGCGTCGATGACCCGACGACACTGCGGACAAATGCTGCGTGTTAATTCGAAAAAGACATAATCGACATCTTTTTTCTGGCGTGGTAGAGGCAGATGAGATGTCACTGACGCAGATGTAGTTGTATCGGATGAAGAAATGGTATGTGCAGATAAATCTATCTGATTGTCCATGAGATCTCCTTGTTCGCAACATCAAAGATCTATTTCAAATAGCGCCTGACAAAAAGTCAGCATAGTAATGTTTCCGCTGTGCGCCAGCAGGTAAATCATATCACTTTTTGCCTGTCAGTGCGAAACTGACCAAAAGATACCTCGTACCATATAGTGATCGCAGGCCTGTTCTACACCTTCGTTGGTGCAACGTACTTCCGGCTTATCCCGTTTGATAACGCCCTCCTAATTATTGCTATCAGCCTCGCCCTCTTAGGCATCGCTCTCATGGCTCGCAAGGGCTACATCCAGGCAGGGGCGTTGACTCCAGCCATTTTTGCCTTCCTGGTGGGTCTCATCCAATATCCGCCAACAGGAATAGCCCGTGTGATTGCTCCTTTTATCCTTTCACTCTGGTTCCCTGGTATTGCACTGCTCGTCCTCGGACTCGTGTATTGGTTCTTGAGTATCCGCAAGGCATGACAAACGGAGGCCAAACCGTTCCCGGAAAGCCAAGGTCCTTTCTGTGACTTTAGGGAATTCATATCCTTTTCTGAGAGGCATAATCAGGGTGTCACGCCACCTCCCCTGCCTGTAGTGGGCATATAGCTCGATGCCGCTGATAAACGGATTATCCGCACCGCCCTGGGTAAAGGCAATCACGATCTTGCCGCTGCTATTGGCCGCAACCGAGAATTGCTTCTGCATTCGCCACAAAGTTGCCTGAAGCCGCCCCACCCGCGTTGAACGCCGTCACCAGCCTGCTCCCGGGAGCAGGCTGGTGACGGCGTTCAGGACGGAAACCGCAGGTTTGTGGCGTGGGACTCCAGCCAGAGTTGCCTGAACCCATGGTCACATTCCATGATCCCGGACTCTCACAGCTCTCCATACCACCCACAGTCAGGCCACTGGCTGTCACATTGCTGGCTGACCCCGTAATGTACTCACCTTATTTGAAAACGCGAACTCAGCGCCACTGATCTTCACGCCGTTCATAGCAACGTTGCTAATAGGGTTGCCACCATCAAAGGAAATCGCTGCATATTGACTGTTATCGATCTCATCGCTCGAGACGGTGAAGGGAGCATTGATGGAGCCACTATATGCCCAGAACATGAGCGCGCCAAATTGCTGGACGCCCTGGTTCCCAACACCAGCGGTATATTGGATTGTGTCTTCCGAGATCGTCGTTGTGCCAGCAAAGGGCACCGTAATGTTGCCAAAATCCTCGTAATCCAGCATAATGCCGCCGCCCCGGTACTGCGAGCCGATGACCACATCGTTGGTGACGCTGTTTCCATTGCCGCCATAAATGGCGATGCCGTTAGCCAGGTAGGGTGACTGCACCGTGTCGTGATCGAAACTATCATTGCTATCACCAGTTGCCGGCACATTATCGCTAGCCGACCACATGGCGAGGCCGTCATCACCGGTGCCGCGTATGACAGTTTGAGCAGAAGTACCCGGATGCCTGGGGGCGAATCCAGCAGCGTCATGCCTTCATGCATAACATGCTAGGTATTCGCCTCAAGCCCGAGGTATTGCCATTTTCAAACATCCCAGCCTATCTACCCCATTCTGGCTCTCGCCGCAACTGGCAATGCGTGTAGCGTACCTGTGATCTTGGCCCATATTAGGAGAATGCTGCTGCTCCTGCTTCTGCTACTGCCTGATCCTGCTCGCCCGAACCGCCGCTCACACCTATACCCCCAACCACTTTCCCATCGCGTTTGAGCGGGACGCCTCCTGCAAAGATCATGACTCGACCATGGTTGGACACATGAATCCCGAAAAACTGCCCACCGGATTGGGAATGTGCTGCCAGGTCCTTCGTGGCAATATCGAAGGCACGTGAGGTAAAGGCCTTGTTGATGGAAATATCAATACTGCCGATCCAAGCTCCGTCCATCCGGACGTGAGCAACCAGGTTCCCTCCTTCATCGACCACTGCTATGTTCATAGGTTGACCAATTTCCTCTGCCTGTTTCTCGGCAGCAGCAATGACTCTTCTTGCATCGTTCAGTGTAACCATAAAATCCTTCCTTTCCTTAGCGTCTATTGGTACAGATTATCTTTTGATACCCCAGATTAGATTGTTCCATTGTTGAGATCAAGCAATTAGTACCTATGGGTATTACAAGCAGACTTATGATACAAGGTGAACAGAGTGTTTGGTGAAACTTCCCTCAACGTGATTTCGTGCTCTGTATAACCTGCATGAACCATAACAAACTAGTTGGAACAGGTTTCTTTTTCAGCAGGGAAGAGGATGCGAAGCCATGAACGAAACGTTGAACCATCTTGAACAGCCCCGCCGTTCTCTGTCGAGGGACGTATGGCGGTCGAACTCATATCAAGCTCTACAGGACCAGTATCAAATCTTGCTGGAGCAGCGTGAAACCTTGATGAACCATCACCGAGCCATGATGGAGCATCACCAAATGGTGAAAGCCCTGTATGAAGAGGTGAAGGACAGTCTGCAAAGTGGGCAAGGGAAAGAACAAGCCTGGCAAAACTATCACACAGCATTACGAGACCACCACCAAATGGTAGTAGACCACCATCAAATGATCAGGAACTATCTCCGAATGAGCGAGAACCGCTTCAGCAAACAAGAGCTACAGTGACCTCTTGAACCTCTCCCCTTGTATTTAGAATGGCGCGGTTTACTTGCTTTGCGCCATTCACACATGAGATCAACTTGTTGAAAAACTCCAGATATGGGGAGAGCAAGCTCTCTGGAAAGAACCCTCCTCGTTACATTCTACGTGGGTTTTCCACGGTTGTAGAGAGTGTCTGAACTAAACATAGTTTGTCTTGTTGCATTTCTTACGTTTTCTCGGTACTTTATTATGTAGAATACCTTCACCACTGAGCAATTGGAGGTGTTCATCTTCACTCACCTCGTATCTGAGGTTTCGGGTATATCTGTACGCTAGCAAGGAAGCAGCGTGCTGAAAGGAGGCTATGCGATGCCAAACGAAGCAAACACCATCATCGTTAGTCGTTCCGTTGAAGAAGACAAGGACCCCGGCGGCATTGTTCAGGATGCGTTTGCTGCTGAAATGTGCCCTGCTAAGTGTCCTACTTGTCAGCAGTGGATGCGTTTGCTGCTGAAATGTGCCCTGCTAAGTGTCCTACTTGTCAGCAGTCCTGCGCTTATTCGGCGGGGCATGCGGGTCTTCACCATTGTGAGAATGAGCATGAATGGATTTAATCCCTGCCTACATCGGATGAGCAGGTAGTGTTGCTCTCTCGCAAGTGACCCAGGAGCCTGGTAGCACGATGCTACCAGGCTTTTTTTACTGTCCATGAAACAAGCTATGGTATAATCCCTACAAATGTGGCCATTATCGCCAGTTCTTCGAAACGCGGGTTGAGCAGCAAGCGAAAGGGGAGGTTTTTCTGTTCTTAAAATGATGTACTGCTTGTATAGTAATAGATCTTTCTGAACTCTGCTGCAGTTGGGAGTCGTCACAAAAGAGGCGAGAATTATATAATACTACTATAGAGAAAAACGGAACAAGGGAAAGGTTATCATGAAGAGTCAAGCGAGAGTGGGGAAGGCTTCGGGGCGCCGGGGCCGGCAGGAAGGCTTGAGGATGTGGTCAAAATTGCAATTTCGCATGACCATATCGTACCTGGTAGTGACGGTCGTCATTGTGCTGCTGCTGGAATTCCTGATCGGCCTGGTCATTTCCCTCATTCTGACCTCTCCTGCCGTAGACGATGTTGTCTCGAACACGGCCAGACAAACTGCGCATGCCTATGCGCTCCAGGCGGCTGTCAATGCTGGAGGGACTACTCTTGACCCTCGCTCAACGTTTCAGCCAGGTGTACCCTCTTCCATCGCCTTGCCTGGAGACGATTCCTCACAAAGGATCCCCATCATCTCAGATGGCGTCTCTTACATATCCCACCCTGCTTCTTCCCAGGCAGAGGCGTTTGCGCTGCTCATTGCGCCAAACGGTCGCGTGCTCGCCAGTTCTTACCCGGCGCGTTACCCGATCTCAACAGCTGTTGCTCACCTGCTGCCGCGGCAGGCAAATCTCATTTCCAGCGCCCTGACGGGTAGAGCTGGAAGCACGGTGGATGACACTTCGCCAGTTCACGTTGTTTCTACCGTGGAACCTGTCTTGAACAAGTCGAAGCAACCTGTTGGAGCGGTCTATGTCCAGATGCCAACGGGGATATCAGGTGACATCCTCACATCGTTTGTGGGAATTTGGGCCAGGAGCGCGCCGGCCTGGTTGCTCCTCCTGCTTCCTTTTGGCGCGCTCTTTGGCGTGCTGACCTCCCGTAACATAGTACGACGTATTCACCGTCTTGTGGGTGCCACAGCGGAATTTGCCAACGGTGACTATTCGCAGCGAGTTCCGGTCACCAGGCGGGATGAAATCGGGCAGTTGGAGAGGCAATTCAATCAGATGGCGGAACAAATGATTGCGAGTATAGAGGAGAAACAACGACTCACCGAGCAACATGCGCGCCTTGAGGAACGTGCCCGCTTCGAACAGGAATTGCAAACGGCCCAATATATTCAGCGAGCGCTGCTGCCTAAAGATGTGCCAACGCTTCCAGGATGGCAGCTCATGCCGTTCTATCGACCTGCACGGGAGGTCGGTGGTGATCTCTATGATTTCATTCCGTTTGAAGATGGGCGGTTGGGGATAGTTATTGGCGATGTCACCGATAAAGGGATACCGGCAGCGCTGATCATGGCGACCACCTGTACGATGCTCCGCACCGCAGCCCAGGCGACGGACTCACCCGGCGAGGCCCTGGCGCGGGTCAACGATCTTCTCTACGCTGAGACACCGTCAAGAATGTTTGTCACCTGTTTCTATGCCATACTTGATCCAGCCAGCGGTCGGCTGTGCTACGCCAATGCCGGGCAGGATTTACCGTTTAGACGACAGGCCGATGAGGTGCGCGAATTACACGCGCGGGGCATGCCGCTCGGATTGATGCCGGCAATGGTCTACGAGGAACAAGAAGTGATACTGGCTCCGGGTGAATATATCCTGTTCTATAGTGATGGCCTGGTGGAGGCGCATAACCCCGGGCGTGAAATGTTCGGCTTTCCTCGCCTGAAGACATTGCTCGCAGAGCATGCTGATTGGGCATCGCTCATCGACTACTTGCTGAACGAACTGAAAGGCTTTACCGGAGAAGCATGGGAGCAAGAGGATGATGTGACGCTGGTGACATTGCAAAGAGCACAGACACCTCAAGAAGAAGTATCTCCTGCATAGTCGAGTAAAGTGCAGGAGGAGTGACGCCTTGTTAATGGGCGCGCTATGCCATTGCACCTCTACACTTCACGAGACGGGAAGCGTAATACTATTCTCGCCCTCCGCTGTCTTGAGCATTTTATGCGGTGTATCAACGATATTAAACGTTGTCAATGTTAACGGTCCAAGAAAATAATTGGCCGGACTCGATGTGTAGGATGATGCTTGAACGCGAATGGATGTGGGTATCTTGCTCTGATCCCTCACCTGGTACAGCATGATCTGGTCACCTGCCCTCGAGGCTGTGGTTGCACAGGTAAAATTAAAACTATCGTTTGACTTATTTGTTCCTTCAGACTGTATTTGTAATTGAAAGTTATTGGTTGTGAGTGGCATTGGGGTGGTAGAGTTCGCCAGCCTCCAATGTGTCACAAGCCACTGCTGATTTGAAGCAGGTAAGGGAATGGTAAAGGCTCGTTGTTCAAGAAGTTGCAGGTCGCTTGTAAACGAACGGGGTGCAGGTGATACTTGAGGTCTTGCCGTCAGCACGTAGAGGGTGAATGAGGGATTGTCCAGGTGTTTTACTTGAGAAATCAGTACCGCATTTGTATAACGTGCGAGCAAGCGGTTCACTACAGTATTAGCGGTGTCGCTAATGAAAATAGCCGGGCCCGCGCCTGGATCTGGTAGTACCATACAGTAGTGAGTATCAAAGGTGGTGACGGGGGTTTTCATTCCCTCTGCCAACTCGCGAATGGGGTTCGCGGTGGTGTAGGTAACTGGAATATAAATGCGATGAATGTGCCGTGCCTGCGCCAGTTGATCAGCCTGCGTAAGCAGGTGTTGTACTGAAGACAGGTCATTGTAGCCGGGCCACCATGGGTCAGGACCAGGTTTAAAGTGATCGTTCACAGTATCAATCAACGAACCCGTGCTGCCGATCAATTGGGCCATAGTAATCAGGATAACAAGAATATATGCGCCATAACGTACAGCCTTCTCACAATCGGGTCGATAGGAGCGGAAAAACTCGACAACTTTGCTGGTGAAGATCGCGATGAGAATAAATTGTCCCGGCAAGAAAATAATAAAGTAGTGCGGAAAAAGGGTAATTGAATGCCGCAAGAGCGTCAGAAGTGCGGATTGCCAACTAAGAAGCAAGATCAGCCCCTGTCGAGAAGGCGTGGCATACAATTCAGACCACCAGCCAAACAGCATGTTTTTTTGACGAACTGTGCTTGTGCTCTCTTCTTCCGGTTGCGCTTTACGTTGGGGGATCAATACCAGCATCACTGCCGCGAAGAGGCTGCAATGCAGCAGTAGCCACATACCTTCAAATTCCAGGAACAAGGGCAACTTGAAGTAATGAAGTATGCCTCTTGTCATTATTGAATCTGGATGTGTCGGCCATGAAAAATAGTGGTCATAAACATCCAGGCTGTGTACATAAGGACTAAGGAACTGTCTATAGTACTCGATCGCCTGGGTATCAGTTTGCCCTGGACTACTTTTGGATGCTGATATCAGGATGTGGATATCGGACCAATGACTTACGTACTCCCAATACAGGAAGGGAGCAAAGAGCAGCAGGACCACTATCACAGATAACAGGATATCATTCCAGCGAATTGTTTTATATGCGAACACAACGGCAAACGCAAAAGGGATAACCATGAGCAAGCTACTGCCATGCAACTGGTAGAGTATAGCAATCAATGCAACTGAGGGCACAAACCAGCCCTTGCGGCGCTCAATGACACCTCTAAAGAGGAAAAACATCAAGAGGATCGTAAAAAGCGGCAACAGATTTTGCGGCCAAATAGTGCGGCTATAGATAAGCGCTTTCACAGCTGTAGCATACAGTAACGCTGCCGTAGTACCAGCCAGGCGTCCGTAGTAGCGCCGCGTAAAAAAGTAGGTCAGAAGTACCGCTGCGCTATTAAACAATCCCACCATGACTTCGGCCCAGAATGGATTCCCACTGATCGCAGCAGGTATCATGAAGAGGTAGACGACCAGAGGAGGATTGAGATTCCCAAGGGAGGCTCTATTGCTCGTGATTGGTAACAGGCCATGCGTAAAGAGATCACGTGCTAAACGATAAACGACTGCCTCATCGTAACCATAGACAGCAGTATCGATGCGGTAGAGACGCAAAAATGCGGTAATGAAGAGAATTGGGTAAAGCTCCCATGTTAGCAGCAGTGCGCGAAGTTTCTCAGCAGGCATGAGTTTTGTATGCCGTTGCTGTGGAAATACTTCCCGATCCTGCACAAGGTTTGTATCCATAAATACCCTACTAACCTCTTAATCGAAGTTGGCAAGTTCTCATAGCATTAGGACCATTGCTGCCTTCTGATTCTACTCTCATCTTACGTGCACTGCAAGTAGCATTAGCGCGTTTGCTCTCACTCAGGTTGGAAGAGGCTGCTGTGGCAGGTGATCAGTAATAGTCGTATGTATCCGAAAGAGGGTTACGTTACGTGCCAAAAGAGTAGTGTGAGATTGGATGGCTACCACCTTGAAGGAGTCTAATATAGGGCTTGCTAGGGGAGAGTACTCACATGGCAAGCCACAATGACCAGGAGCGAATCCATGGATCCAGAGCAGGCACGAGAAAACCCAGGCGAATATCCGGTAATGAGCTCAGTTGATGGAAACTGGCAGTTTCAGTTGCTCTCTCAAGCCTTCCTCATTACTTCACAGCAAGATCCTGGCCAACGCGTCGAGTTGAGCGTATCGGCAGCCTATGATATGCTTGATTACCTGTACAAGCTCCGCGACGACCTTGCTCAGCTCACCGGGCAAGCTCGTAAGGGAGACATCTAATGATAGATGGCAGGGAAGCTGCAAAATCGAATGTTTAGTAAAAAGGCATAGAAATCAAATAAAATTCGGCTACTGTACAATCCATTTATTACTATGGTATATCTTGTTTGTGTAACAATTATGCTCTCTAGCTTCTTCTAGAGCTTATAGATATTAAAAGACAAGTATTCGTATCAGCTTCCTAAAGTAGCAGACGTGCCTGGGCTAGAGCTTACTGGCCTGCACGATGTCTTGTGCCGACAGGCGATATCTACGAGAGCTTCGGCTGTCAGCTCGATCACAAGTGAGACTGAGAGGAGGTTATGATGATGGACGATTCTGCTTTCCAAGCAGCGAACGCCAGAGCGGCTTACATGGCTCGTCCCTGGCTCAAGCACTATTCGAGCTTCGTGCCTCCAGAGCTGGCAACAAACTTCTCAAACGGACTCGAGATGTTTCTTGCGACAGTGAAGGCAATGCCCGAGCAGGCCGCGACGTACTACTTCGATGAAACTATAACGTACGGTGAACTCGACCGCAAGAGTACTGCCCTGGCTGCTGCGCTCAAGGAGCGTGGCGTTGCCTACGGTGATAGGGTAGCGCTGTACCTGCAGAACATCCCCCAATTTCTGATCGCCATGTATGCGATATGGAAAGTAGGGGCTATCGCTGTGCTCTGCAACCCTATGTTCAAGCAAAAGGAGCTTGAGTACCACCTCAACGACTCTGGAGCAAAAGGGCTGATTTGCCTTGAGTCGCTGTATGAAACGGTTGCTCGCAATGTGGTCGGAAGCACGAAGGTTGAGTTCGTTATCACCACGAGCGAACTCGACTATGCGGGTAAGGGAGAGCTTCCTGCTCTCCTGGCATCCTCTAAGAAGCAGCGCTTCGCGGAGACGCTTGACATGCTCGAGTTGCTCTCCAAATTTGATGGAGCAACGGTTGAGTTTGCCAGCCTTGCACCAACAGATATCGCCTTTCTCACCTACACATCTGGCACGACAGGACTGCCTAAAGGCGCTATGAACACGCATGCCAATGTCGTTTTTAATGCGACCGTCTATAAGGAGTGGATGCAGCTTGGCAAAAATGACATCGTGATCGGCGTAGCGCCTTTCTTCCACATCACCGGTCTGATCGCTCACGTCGCTGTAGCAGCGCTGACCGGAATGCCCATCATCATGTTCTACCGTTTTGACCCGGCAGAAATGCTTCGACTCACCGAGAAGTGGCATGGGAGCTTCACGGTGGCTGCGATCACGGTCTTCATCGCGCTGCTGAACCATCCAGACATCAAGATGCGCAACCTCTCGTCAATGAAGAAGATATACAGTGGTGGTGCGCCTGTGTCGCCAGCGATTGTTGAAAACTTTCAGGAGATTACGGGGGCCTATATCCACAATATCTATGGACTGACGGAGACGACATCACCCTCGCACGCAACGCCGCTCGGTGGTCGTGCGCCAGTCGATCCCGATTCGGGTGCCTTAGCGGTGGGCGTACCCATTCCGAACACGATCTGCCGGGTGGTTGATGTGACTACGGGCGAAGACCTTCCGGTTGGCGAGGTAGGCGAGCTGATCACCAAAGGGCCAGAGGTTGTCGCTGGCTACTGGCAAAAGCCAGAAGAAACGGCGAATGCCATTCGTGACGGCTACCTCTACACAGGTGATGTCGCGAAGATGGACGAGGAGGGTTGGTTCTACATTGTAGACCGTAAGAAGGATATGATCATCGTTTCTGGCTACAAGGTGTGGCCGCGTGATGTGGAGGATACTCTCTACCAACACCCGGCTGTGCGCGAGGCTGCCGTGATAGGCGTAGCAGACGCGTACCGGGGTGAAACAGTCAAAGCCTATGTAGCTCTCAAAAGTGGCTATGAGGGGAAGGTCAAACCGGAGGAGTTGATTGAGTTTTGCAAGGAGCGCATGGCGAATTACAAGTATCCGCGGCACATTGAATTCCTTGACGAAGTGCCGAAGACCGTAACGGGCAAGTTTCTGCGCCGGGAGCTACGCAATAAAGCTCGTCAATAGATCGACGGGACAGGCTGTGGTCGTTCTGGCGCGTTACAGTATCTCCAACATTTGTAGGGAGAAACTTGTGGACTGCGTACTTGTAGAACGTTGTCGTTGTAGCTTGTTATGGTATGTCGTAACTGCGTAGTGTTAACTCATTCCCTGGTGAACTAGACGCTATCTAATGAGGAGGCATACTCAATGGCAAAGCCCGCGATTAAAGTCTACGTGCAGCATCATGGCAATATGATGTGTGACTATAGGTGGTTGCTCGTAAATGCTGAATGGTTGGTAAGCAAGAGCAACCCGAATCCTCCATCAACCTGGGGGCCATGTCCTACACATACCGTCGTAGTAGACCATCCCGATGGTCGCCTGTTATTCGACACCACCTGTCCCCGCGATTGGCAGCAACGCTGGACCAACGCTGCCGCCCTAAACTGGTTCCCTTATGAAGATGTCACCCCGGAGCAATATTTCGAGGAACGCCTCAAGCAGCTCAAGCTCGATCCCTCGGACTTCAAGTACGTTGCCCTGAGCCACCTGCACCTGGACCATGCCGGAAATCTCAAGACATTTAGAAACACCGATATCAAGATCCTTGTTCACAAAAAAGAGTATCAGGGCGCTATTTCGATCCCAGGTGAGGTGCAGGGTTTCCATATAAAAAAAGACTATATGGTAGATGGGCTGCGCTGGGTGCAGTTGACCGAGGACACCGAGATTATGGAAGGCGTCCGTTTGTTCGAAGCGCCAGGCCATACCTGGGGCACCATGTGCCTGATGGTCGACCTACCCAACACTGGCACGATGATTTTCACCTCCGATGCCGCCTATATGCGTGAGAGCTATGGCCCACCACCAGTAGGCGCGGCCATTGTCTGGGATAGCCTGGGATGGTTGAACTCCGTCGAGCGCATCCGTAGCTTCGCCAATATGCGTGACGCCACGATCATCTTCGGGCATGATCCCAAGCAGATCAAGGAGATCCGTCTCGCCCCTGAGGCGTACTACGACTAGAAAGAAGGAAGACAACATGGGCTGTCTTGATATCCCCAATGAAACCGTCTTTACGATGGAGATTACACCCGTAAAGGTCGGGCCTGGCGCCACCGATGAGGTGGCATATGACCTCAAGCGATTGGGAGTAAAACATCCATTGATCATTACCGATCGCGGAGTCATGAAGCTGGGTCTACCAGAGCGCGTGCGCTCACTCCTCCAGGAAGGCGGCCTGAGCGCCGATATCTTCGATGATGTGCATGTCGAGCCGACGGATAAATCGTTTGAAGCTATTGCCACGTTTGTACAAGGACGCGACTACGATGGCTTCGTTGCCGTTGGCGGTGGCAGTAGTATTGATTCTGCGAAGGCTGCGAACCTCTTCACAAATTATCCAGCACCGGTGCTGGACTACGTCAATAAGCCCATCGGTAAAGGACTGCCTGTTCCAGGCCCCCTTAAGCCATTGGTAGCGATTCCCACGACGGCCGGCACCGGTAGTGAAACTACGGCGATGGCAATTATGGACGTGCTCTCGCTGAAGGTGAAGACTGGCATCTCACACCGCTACCTGCGTCCCACTCTGGCCATCATCGACCCACTGAATACAATCACGCTTCCACCGAAGGCAACGGCCTATCCAGGTTTCGATGTGCTTACCCACGCGCTCGAATCCTACACGAGCCGGCCGTATAATGCCCGTCCTCAGCATAAACCGGATGAGCGTCCGGTCTACGTCGGAAGTAACCCCATCAGTGATATGTGGTGCGAGAAGGCGCTGGAATACCTGGGTCGCTATTTCCGCCGGGCTGTGCTCAACGGCATGGATGTGGAGGCGCGGACGCACATGGCACTTGCAGCAACCTTTGCCGGTATAGGTTTTGGCAACGCTGGTGTCCACGTACCGCACTCGATCGCCTATCCTATTGCGGGCCTGGTGAAGAACTTTACACCCCCGGACTACCCGAGAGAGGAGCCGATTGTCCCGCACGGCCTTTCAGTCGTCATCACTGCTCCGCCCACGTTCCGCTGGACATATCCAGTCAGTCCCGAACGTCACCTGCGTGCGGCGCAACTGTTGGGAGGTGACGTGAACGGGCTGTCCTCGGCTGCGATGCCTGAGGTACTTCCAAACACACTACTCTCAATGATGCGCGATACTGGCATCGAGAATGGCCTGGCCGCCCTGGGTTACGGGGAGGCAGACGTACCAGCGCTGATTGACGGCACGCTCAAACAGCAGCGCCTGCTCGTCAACTGTCCGCGAGATGTCGGCGCGGAAGAACTGCGGCAAATCATCAACAATAGTTTTGAATACTGGTAAGTCCGCAGAGGGCGATCCCTTATGGTCGCCCTCTGGAGGCTGCTCTAGATAAAACAGAAGAGGTAAGCGCAATGCCCATCTATGAGTACCGCTGCCTGGAATGCGGCGAGGTCTTCTCACACCTGTTTTTACACTCCACTGATGCAGCTGGACAGACACAATGCTCCGCTTGCGGCAGCGATCAGACCCGGCGCCTGATTTCGTCTTTTGCCATCGGCGGTAAAGCCGATCCTGGGCCAGGACGTGCAGCATGGCCTACTAGTTGGGGCGATACGAATGGTGGCGATCCAGAGACACTGCGCTACTGGCGCAAACGCATCGAGCGAGAAGCGCGGCTGGAAGAAAAGTACCCTGAACTTCGTGACCGGTCAGCTCAGGCTGACGGAGGCGAAGAAGCTACACATGCGATTAGCGAGCACAGCCACAGCCATAGCCATAGTCATAGTGAACATCATCACCACCATCATGGTCATCCCACCGAACCAGCCAGCGGTAGTCCCGAGCATGCATAGAGTCTGTGCCCTTGAGGATACCGAGTGACCACTGACAGACATAAACGTTGTATTAGGCAGATGGACAAGGCGGTAGCAAGTACAAGGAAGAGCATTGGAGTCAACGTATGTCATGGGTCAATAGAGCCCTCAAGGGATTTTTCTGGTTTGCCTTTGCCAGCTTTCTGGCGGCCTCGATCCCGCATGTGGCCTATTTCTTTCGGGCCTTCGAACCGCAAGCCACAGCTGGGCAAGACCCCCTCTTCTATTGGGGCATCGCTTACGCCCTTGCCGTATCGATCGACGTGATGATCGTTCTATTGAGCGTTACAGTCGCCCAACTGAAACACCAACGAGTGGGAAGAGGGACCATCCTCTCTATCTGGGCTTTCATCCTCCTCCTTACAGGTCTCTCCTGGTTCATCAACTGGCAATATGCTCGGCAATTCTCATCAGCCATGCTCAATCAGGTTGCCGGGACACACCTCAATTTGTACTTCTTCTCACCGAATGTGGGGCAGATCGACCCGGTCATCGCCTCGATGTTCCAGGTCTTCGCCATTGCTTACACCTACATTGCTGACAAGATCGCCATGAGCAAGCCGAAGACGGCAGAGGAACTCAAGCAAGAAACTGATGAGGAAGAGGCACGAGTCAAGGAACTGGCCCGATTAGAGGACATCCGCAAGCGCAGGCGTCAACAGCGGGTCGCAGCAATGGTCGGAACCATTCAGCACCTGTCAACGCAAGTACAGAGCATGCATGCCACTCCCGATGACCCGGAAACGCTCCAGCGTGTCCTCCAGTTCTTCCGTGAGATGCCGCACCTGTTACAGCCAGAACAGGCGGTACTTGCTGACCGGCTCTTGAAGGAATTCCTGCCGACCCGCAAGGACGAAGTCGTCCAGATCTGGCGGATGAGAGCCGCCCACCTGCTTGCACAGGAGGCATGCGAAAGCGAGGTAGAAACGAACGAACACTCTGAGCAAGGGGTGGCTGAAATCGGGAGAGGCGACGTAGAGGTTTCGAGAGAGTCAGGAATAAGCTATGCAGAGCATGCGGATCATCTCTGGAAAGTAACCGTTCCGAGAGAAGGTGGCCTCGGGACAACGACCGGGCAAGCCTCGGATAGGTTTGGGACAGAAAACGGACCGGATACGGAAAACCTGCGGCTTGTTGGAGAGGCATCTTCTGGGAGCAGTTCGAACAACAAAGCGCGCACCAGCCGCTCTACAGGCCCACGTTACCTTTCCTTTGCTGACGCTGCCGTGCTTACAGGCTATACAGTTGACACGTTAAAACGGATGGCGAACGAGGGGAAGATTAAGCGGCATCCCTCGGACAAGAATCGCGTTGTGACTTCCACTGTACGAGGAGTAAGGAACCCGAAACGGATCGCTTCCCGATCCGTTCTTGAAGTGATCGACTAGAGGCTTTCCTGCATGGGGCCAAAAAGTACTATGGTACTGTACAACCCTGCCTTCTCCTCGTATTCTAGTGGATGGGGGCGCCATAACATTGAGCAAAGTTAAGAAATATTGCCCTGCTCCTCCACCTATCACAAGCAAGATAGTGACCTCTTCCGGTCACTACCGAAAGAGCTCGAAACAATGAGAATAGAACACAAGCGATGGCAGGGTGGCAGTTGGGAGCCGCCTGTCTCCGGCAAACTAACTGCGGCTCAACTGGTGTTGCTGTTTGGCTGCCCATCCCTTCTTAAAGAGCGATACTTGCTCCAGGAGATCCAACGAGCCTATCCCAAAGCCCATCTTCTCGGTTGTTCGACCGCTGGTGAAATCTCTGGTACGCAGGTACTCGACGAGTCTTTAGTCGCCACGGCAATCCAGTTCGAACATACAGCCCTGCATGGGGTACGTATCAAGCTCAAAAAGGGCATGAGTGACTTTCAAGCGGGAGAATTGCTGGCACAGGAGCTTGGCAAGGAAGGACTCGTTCATGTCTTGGTCCTCTCTCGTGGGGTGAATGTCAACGGGAGCGATCTCGTTGCCGGCTTAATTCGCCACCTGCCTCCTCATGTTACCGTTACTGGAGGGCTTTCAGGCGATGGTACGAGGTTCCAGGAGACGCTGATAGTCTGGGAAGGTAAGCCTGAGACAGAGAGTATTGCCGTGCTTGGATTCTATAGTAAACGGCTCCGCGTGAGCTATGGATCATTGGGCGGCTGGGAAACCTTCGGCCCCAAACGATTGATTACCCGTTCGGCAGGCAATGTGCTTTACGAGTTAGATGGCAAGTTGGCCCTGCCAATGTATAAAGCCTACCTCGGTGAGCATGCGCAGGGTCTACCTGCTACAGGGCTGCTCTTCCCATTGTGCCTGCTTACCCCAGACGGCTCTGAACCAGTGGTACGGACGATTCTGTCTGTCAACGAAGCTCAACAGAGCATTACGTTTGCTGGAGACTTGCCTGAGGGGATGTACGCTCGCTTCATGCGAGCCAATTTCGACCAGCTGGTGGATGGGGCAGTGGGAGCAGCGAAGACGAGCTATCAACCGATTCGCTCCTCTCCTGATCTAGCTGTGCTCATCAGTTGCGTGGGGCGAAAGCTGGTACTCAAACAGCACATCGATGAAGAAGTGAAAGGGGTACGTGCCGTTCTAGGAGAACGGGCTGTGCTCACAGGGTTCTACTCGTATGGTGAGATTTCCCCCTTTACACCAGGAGCCATGTGCAAATTGCATAACCAGACGATGACTATCACCACCTTCTCAGAGAGGTAAGCGTCTGTCCCGGACAGATCAGAGCGCTTCCATCAACTATGAGAAGACTGTGTTCACCTTTCCCGTTCGCACCTCCAGGCTATCATCGTATGATGTTAACATACGATTTAGCCCGTGAAAATTGTTCTTGGGCATAAATGGCCCCTCTCAAGTTGGCTTCGTCCAGGATAGCCCCACTTAGATTAGCATCGCTTAGATCTGCATATGCGAGGTTGGCTCTGTAGAGGAAAGATCCATTCAGACAAGCCCCGCTGAGGTTGGCCTCGCTCAGGTCTGTCCCGTTAAGGTCGGCAAACATGAGGTCAGCACTGTAGAGGTCCACTTTGCTCAGGTTGGCTCCCTTCAGGCTGGCTCCCCTCAGGTTCGCTCGAATGAGTTCGCTCCTGACGAGAAATGCCAGACTGAGGTCAGCCTTGCTCAGGTTAGTTTGATTCAGGTTAGCCCGGTAGAGGATTGCGCCGCTGAGGTTGGCCTCGCTCAGGTTAGACTCACTCAGGTCAATCCTGGATAGACTCGCTCGGTTGAGATCTGCCCTGCTGAGGTTTGCGCGGTTAAGGTTTGCCTTAATAAGGATTAGGCCGCTGAGGTCTGGTAGTATATCCGGGTGCTCTTTTCTCCACAGATTCCAGAGCGAAACACCATGATTAAGAATAGAGTAGTGCTGCTGGTTTGCCATGCCTATGTATTTCCTTCCCTATTAGTTGAGCCCTGGTCATAAATTAGGAGATCCTCATAAGAGTCTTTCCCGGTGGGTTTTGCCTCTATCATTGTGATTGTCACACACTATAAGGGTAGCAGGCAAACCTATAGTACCCCAAGAATCGTTACTTGTCACGTCTGTTCATAAAAAAGACTATTCCCCATTTTTCTAAAATGAGCATATCAATCGATATCCTAAACTTTCACATGCCTGGCTCATGACACATCTTCCATAGATAGAGAACTCATATACAAAAACAATTAGTGTCATTGTCTTTCTAATGGAGCAATGATGCAGCGTTCTTCGGTATTCGTCACGTAGTCGACAATGCGAATAGTTTTGCAACGGAGGCATCGAGAGGGCCAAAACGACCACCATGAAACTTTGAGAAAGAGGGCCGTTAAACGTATAATTAGTTCATGACCATCTGTTGAACCGCACATTAGGAGGAGGAAAAATCCATGAAACGGATGCGACTGGTCCTTTTCTCGATGGCCCTTCTGGTCACCCTGTTTGGGCTGACGGCAATTGTAGCTTACGCGCAAGTGACTACACATGCACAAGCGGTTCAGAATAGCCACGTTCAAGTCACTTGCTCAGGCAATGGATGCAACGGTCTCAATCCTCAAACGGCTGGATGCGCAGCAACTGCCTATACAGTGCTAACGGCTGTTTTCAGTGACGCTTTCGTACAACTGCGCTATTCACGCGCGTGCCAAACCAACTGGGGCCGCGTGATAAGCCGAGCAGGAGCAAACTTTCTCTCAATCAGGATACAGCGGATTGATGGCCTCACCTACACATTTGGAGGTGGCACCTTCACCATCGCGTGGTCTGCGATGGTGTTTGCCCCAGTGATGAAGGCGCGGGCATGTGGTGGCTTCCAGGTTATCCAGGGCTGTACAGCATACATATAGAAATGTCTGACGAACCTTGGAGGAGCGCAGAAACACAGACTTCCTCCCAACCTCGTTTTCATGCCCCGATTGTCAGTTGGAGCGGGAAGACCCACCCCCTTCGAGGGGGTGGGATGAAAGCGACCCCGCTCGGGCTACTTCCCACGCGGCATATGACCGGTCTTCGGGCAAAGAAAAAGAATAAGAACATATGAAGACCATTCGCGTGTATCGCTTGACTGGCCTCTCGCCCATGCTCTTCCGCCGCCTCAAAGCGGCGCAGATGGAGGCAGCCCAGGTCTGGAACCGGTGCATGGACCTCCACAAACAGGCGAGAATGGGCCATACCCGCTGGCCCGGCCAGAATGATCTGCACCAGTTGACCAAGGGGCGCTTCGCCCTGCACAGCCAGTCGGTGCAGGCCGTCTTTCGCGCCTTCCTCGGCACGATTGAAACCACCCGCAAACTGCGCCGAGAGCACCCCGAGATGCGCATGAAATATCCCTGGCGCGGGAAACGGTTCTACCCCGTCAAGTGGCCCGCGCAGGCGGTAAGCGTTGAGAAAGGGCGCGTCGTCTTGCCGATGGGCAAGGGTCACCCATCCCTGGTGCTGCCGCTCGCGCTCCCCGACAATGCCGGGGCTTGTACGCTCGTCTGGAACCGGGGCTTCGAGTTGCACGTCTGCATAGACGTTGTGCCTGCGGAACAGGCTCCCGGCACGGTGCAAGCGACGGCTGACCTGGGGGAAATCCACCTCGCCGCCGTGACCACCAACACGGGCAAGGCGCTGATCGTGACCGGGCGCGGCATCCGCTCCCTCAAGCGGCAGCGCAGCAAGCAGCTGGGCCAACTCACCAAAAAGCAGGGCCGCTGCCAGAAGCATTCCCGCCGGTGGAAGAAGTTGCAGCGCGCCACGAATAAGGTCTGTCGCCGTTCCGAGCGGCGCGTGCGCGACCTGCGGCACAAGGGCACCCGCAAAGTGATTGACTTCTGCGTCAAGAACCGCGTCGGGACGCTCTTCGTGGGCAACCCGCACGGCGTCCGGCGAGAGAACAAGGGCCGCCATCACAACGGGCGCATGGCGCAATGGGAATACGGCAAGGACATTGACTACCTCACGCACAAAAGCAAGCAGGCTCGCATCCTGTGCTCGACCGGCTCCGAACGAGGAACCAGCAGCCGGTGTCCTCGATGCAAGCACACACACAAGCCCAGGGGGAGAAACTGGGTCTGCCGCAAGTGCGGCTTTCGAGGCCATCGCGATTTGGTGGGCTCGGTCAATATGCATCAGGATGCGTACGGCGTCCATCTGAAGTTCCCTCGTTCCTTCACGTATCTCCGTCCTGGCTCGCTCAGAACCAGGAAAAGGAGTAGTCGGGCAGACACGCCCCTGGTCTCGAAAGAGACCTGTTGTCCAGGTAAGTCAGCGGTTCAACCACACGTTCGAGACGTGGTTCCTTCGGGAACAGGCCACCCCGCTGATGTGGCCCGGAAGCCCGTCCCTTTCTAAGGGACGGGAGTGTCACAGACTTCGTATCCTTTCTTTTCATGCTGTATAACTGCATCAGTTACCTGGACCCATAGTCGGCGTAGCAGTTGGACTTGTAGGCGGTACGGTCTGCGTAGTAGTCGCTCCAGTCGTTGGCGTGGGTGTTACACCTATCGCTGTCGTTGGGGCCACCGTTGGACTCGTAGTTGGCGCGGTCGGCCTGGCAGCCGTGCCAGTGTTGATAATTGCACTGTTAGCTACTCCATTAGCATCAGTTGTTACCGTTATTGGGTCGGGCTTATTCAGCAAGCCTACACAGTTCAGCCCATTTGCTCCGTAACTGGCAACAAAACGTTGCGCGAGAAAGGTAAAGAGTGAATTGGCGACTGCGGGATCCGGCGAGGGCCGTCCCTGTGTGAGTTGCATATCAAGCTGTATACGTGCTGGCCCAATCGCGAGAAGGCGCCTGCAATAGGTTGTCGTGCTGGCAGCTACTAATGTTGACACAGGGGACTGATCGACACCCCTGCGATAGGCATTGAGTTTGTTGATATCGGGCTGATTGTTGGTAATTACCATAGGATCATTCGCTGGCACACGTGCGACAGGAGGGGCCTGTAGCCTGGCAGCCTGAAGTTCGTTGAGCGGCAGCGCGGGCAACATATGGCCGGGATTAGCCAGATCAGGAGCCATCCAGGGTGTGCAGCCTAGCGCGCCATCCATGGCCACCGCCAGGAGACGATTATCGCTACCATTTACTTGCGTCTGCGTTTTCTGCAAGGCAGTCATATTGGCGGTAGTCACCTGAGCTGTCTGTCCATTGGCAGTAACAAGGTAGGAGGTCACGACGTTATCGCTTTGATCCATGTCCACTACGCCAAAATCACGAACCGAAGGACAGACCTTTCCATCATTCGCCATGCCAAGTGGAGGAGCGTTCAGTAAACCTGCTCGCATGGCATTGTTGGCCGCTCTGAAGAAGGCCGGGGCATTACAGTAGGCGAACTGCCCAAATATGGAGCCATTGACCCCATTGACACATCTGCCCTGTTCCAGGCTGCCATTGGTACCTTGCAGAGTAAGATTGTTTCCATTGAACCCGAACCAGAGTGCGACGACACCATTGGCTGGGAGTTGTGCCACGACAGGAGTTGCCGCGGGCTGGGTTCCCTGGTCAATGACGAGCGGATTGTAAATGGAGATTTGGCCAGTTGCCGGGTCGATCACTGCCCCCTGAACAAAGGCTGCCTGCACCTTGTTCGACTCATTGCATGCTCCATTCGCCGGATCAGTTGCGACGAGTTGATAGGGTGTGGCTAACCCCTGAGCCGAAAAGGGGTTGGAAGGCACAATTAAAGTACAATCGCCATTGACCGCCGCTGCGCGTGAACCCAGGCGCGGCAGAATGAACACTGTCGAGACGATAAGCGTCAGTACAACTGGCACGCTCAAACCAATCAGCATGAATGGTGAAAAACGTTTACGTCGTACTATTGACGAGACGGCCTTGCGCCTGTATCGCTGCTGCATAGAAATTTCCTCCTCCTTTCAGGTAGGGCACCGAGCGAACTAGCGTATACTCAGCACCTGTATCAAACCCGTTACTTACCCCTTATTGATACAGGTGCGAACGTACGGAAAACTCTTTTTGATTCATGTGATCTCTTTCCTGTACGCTAGCTAACCTATCATCTGCTCATCCGTAATTCATGATGTCTATGCTTCATTTGAAAAGCTGGAGCAGGTAATTACTCTGTTGCGCTATGAAACATTCTGAATTATTTCGAGCATAGATGACACATAGAGAATATTACTTCATCGGAGGAGAGGGCCTTCCATTGGTATATGATTTTCTGGCAGAAAAGTACCTATCGAGCATTGAGAAACCTTAACCTTCTCCTTTGCAACTATGACGAAATGTTCCTAATTTGGAGAAAGCGTGTAACATTTGCGCATGTTTTTCGTAAAGGAGAGTTCGCAGGTTCATCATTGTGCTCGCTGCTTCGCGCATCCGTTCGCAAAGGCCATATCCGAAAGGGAAAAGCGGTTTGATTTTCTTTCTAATGTGCGGTCCACCCACAATCAATCATCTGTGCACTGCCAGTTATGCCACTGGCAGCATCGGAACAGAGATAGGTGACCAGGTGCGCGACCTCCTCAGGCTCCAGCAGGCGGTGAATAGGTGCTTCAGCCACCATGATTTTCTCCACTACCTCGGACTCAGGGATACCATGAACCCGGGCCTGATCAGCAATTTGCTTTTCGACAAGCGCGGTTCTTACATAGGATGGGCAAATTGCGTTGCAGGTGACGCCATGTTCTGCGGCTTCCAGAGCCGTCACGCGCGTGAGACCCAGCAGACCATGCTTGGCTGTGACGTACGCGGACTTATACGCCGACGCGCGCAAGGCATGTACCGATGCAATATTAATCACTCGTCCCCACCCTCGCTCGTACATACTTGGTAGAACAGCTTTAGTTAATAGAAAGGGGGCCGTCAACATGATCTCGAGAATCTGCCGCCATTTTGCCTCCGGAAACTCCGTGATGGGCGCAACATACTGGATTCCTGCATTGTTCACCAGGATGTCTATCTGCCCCTCCGCCGCGATGGTCTGGGTCACTAGCTGCTGAAGATCCTCTCCATTCGTCATATCCGCCTTCTGGAAACGCGCTCCAGGCAACTCTGCTGTGACGGCCTGTCCCTGCTCGACGTCGATATCAGAGCATGTCACGCGCATCCCTTGATGTGCGAAATCACGAGCAATGGCCAATCCAATACCAGAGGCGGCACCTGTCACCAGGGCAACCTTGCCTTCCAAACTTGTCATACAAACAGCTCCTTTCGCTTGTGTTGCTAGAATTTCGGATTGAAATCTGACCACAGTGTATCACCAAATCGGGCTGAAAAGGGCTTCACCCCCGTATATATTCGACAACTACTTCCCCGCTAAGCGCCGGACATGAACGCTGCTTCCATTAGTGCTCGGTGCGCATCTGTAGCAAGAAGGAAGGCTGTAACCATCCGGGTTGAGGACTCCAGCTAACTGTGAGCACTCGTGGTTGATCCTCAGCTCCCAGTTCAACGATGCTCACGGAAGCATTATCGATTATCAGTGATCGTGCCCGCCTTGCTTCCAGACCTAGATAGTGAGCGATGAGTAATTTAATGACATCGGCATGAGTGACAAATGCAGGATAGGCACCTGTTGATTCTTTTTTGAGCCACCGTTCCACCGCTGCCACTGCGCGTTGTTCTACCTGGGGAAAGGTCTCCACATCCTCTGGTGCCACCAGAGGATTTCGTAAAAAGGCTTTCCAAACCGAATCACTTTTGGAGAGTTCATCACGATCCTGCCCTGACCAGTGTCCCAACTCGATATCCATCAGATCGGGCTCAAGTTGAATGGTGAGGGAACGTCCCTCTGCGAGGTACCTGGCGGTCTCGGTAGCACGGTCCGATGGGCTACTGATAATAGCGCTGAGAGGAAGAACCGATATTGCTTGTGCCAGGCGCTTTGCTTGTTCTTGCCCTGTGTCAGTCAGCTCAATACCAGGGAACTGTCCTGGGAGCCGGTGCTCGACATTCCACGTCGTTTGCCCATGCCGGATAAAAAATAGCAAGCGTTTCATTTTTTCCCACAAACTGAGAAGATCTTCTCTCCTTCAGCAAAACTATTTGGAACAGAACACCTATTATTCCTCCACCATCCTTGCTCTCTGAATAACCTGCGCCAGCGTGCGTATGCCCGTCTCGATATCACCAGGAGTTGCGCAGCTATAGGCAAGGCGCAGGTTGTGTTGGCCATCGGACGGATGCACGAAAAACCCTTCACCGGCAGCCAGCAATACCCCTTCCTGGAGTGCCATACGCTTGACGTCTTGAGCAAAGACGGTCTCAGGCAAACTGAGCCAGATAAAAAAGCCGCCTGTGGGGTGCGTCCACCTTACATCACTAGGCATGTACTGGCTCAATGCTGATAGCGCTCCATTGCGGCGCATTTTGTAGAGTGACCGCAAGTGCGAAATGTGCGCCTCCCAATAACCGCTCCGGCAGTACTCTGCAACGATTTGTGCCGCGAAAGGATTTGCACCACCTCCCATTTGCGTCGTCCCGCAGTCGACACAGCGCTGGATGGCATCTGCAGAACCGAGCAACCACCCGAGCCGCAATCCGGGCGCGAGCGTTTTCGAGAAACTGCCAATACTTAATACCTGGTCGCCATGTGCCAGCGCATAGAAGCTGGCAGGCGCTGTGCCCTCAAAAGAGAGGTCGCGATAGACATCATCCTCCACAATCAGGAAGCCATAGTGGCCGGCCAGCCCGATGATTTCGCTGCGCCGCGCTTCGGGCAACGTGCAGCCCGTCGGGTTGTGAAAGTTCGGGATGGTATAGAGGATACGGGGAAATTTGCCGCTAGAGTGCAGCAATGCTAGCTGTTTTTCTAATTCGCTTGGGATGAGGCCATCTTCGTCCGTTGGAATTGCATAAAGTTCGACCTGGTGATCCCGAAAAATGTGAATGGCGTCCACGTAGGTCGGTGCCTCAACTAGCACCACCTCTCCAGGTCTGGCGTACAGCCGTGTGAGCATATCTATGGCATGCGTCGCGCCAGCAACCAGCATCAGGTTAGCAGGTTGAACAGAGAGGCCCTGTTCTCGATTGATTTTTTCTACCAGGAAATTGATCAGGCTTTGCGTTCCCTGCTCTGGACCATACTGGAGCGCTGCATAGGTTTGAGGAGAGCTTATGACGCGTTGCATGGCGTTGCGCATTTCAGGCGTAAGAAGCGTCGCCGGGTCTGGATGGCCAAGCAAAAGGGAAATCGTGTTCTGTGTCATTCCTTGAGGCAAATCGTTTGAGGTCATTGGATGCTCTTTTCACTTTTTCTTACTACAAAACAAGCCCGGAGTGTTACTTCTCGTGTAACATTGAAATTTTTTCCTTCTCTCCATCATAATAGAGTATAGTGAAGACAAAATGCTTGCGACAGAAGTACTCAACATAGATATTTTAACAGGCACAGCAAGAAATGCATGGCTAAGGAACGCCTCTTTCCTCCCCATGCTTCAAAAGCAGGGATATTCAGAGGCGGAGGTTTGATGAATAGAATGTTATTTCAGCACAGCAAATATGCTTCTGGTGTTGTGTTACTGACCATTCTGCTTGGCGTCATGGGGGTAGGAGCGACCATAGCCCAGCTGGTCTTTCTTAGTAAGGTTGTGAACAGCGTATTTCTGGCGCACGGAACGCTTGCTCAAGTTGGGCCGCTCCTTCTCCTCTTGTTGGGGTTGATCGTAGTGCGAGCAGCGCTCACCTGGTTGCGCGAAGTGACCGCACAACAGGCGGCCATTCGTGTCAAGTCTGCGCTACGCCTGCGATTATTCGCGCACCTGTTACAGTTAGGGCCGGCCTATAGTAAGAGCGAATCTACGGGTGAGCTGGTTGCGACGGCCAGCGAAGGCATTGAGCGCCTCGATGCCTATGTCAGCCGTTATCTTCCTCAGATTGCGCTCAGTGTGCTGGTACCATTAATGATTGCAGCGTATATTTTTCCTATCGACTGGATCAGCGCCGCACTACTACTCGTCACCGCGCCGATTATCCCACTGTTGATGTTTCTTGTGGGAAGCTATGCGGAGAAGCATATTCAGCGCCAGTGGCTCGCGTTATCACGCATGAGTGCCTCGTTTCTTGACGCCGTACAGGGATTGCCGACGCTGAAAATTTTCGGGCGCAGCGGCGCGGCGGGCGAAAGGGTGGCGCGCCTCAGCAATGCCTTCGGGGAAAGAACGCTCAAAGTGCTGCGCGTCGCTTTTCTATCAGGGATGGTACTCGAATTCATGGCCTCAGCCGCGATAGGGCTGGTTGCCGTGATATTGGGAGTACGCTTGATAGATAATAACATCACCTTTGAGAGTGCCTTTCTGGTTTTGCTGCTCACCCCGGAATTTTACCGTCCCTTGCGAGAACTTGGTGTAGCGCGTCATGCGGGCATGGAGGGCAAAGCGGCGGCCAAACGCATCATCGAAATTTTGCAGGCTCCGCTGCCTGTGCAAACGGTTGCTACATCGCGCAAGCCACTTGCCAACCCACTCGCCATTACCTGTGCCGGTGTGACGTATACGTATCCCGGCAGCGAACGCTCCGCGCTGTCGGGGGTCAACCTGACATTGCCCGCGGGGAGTTGCACCGCGCTGGTTGGGCGCAGTGGCGCGGGTAAAAGCACGCTGGTCAACCTGCTCCTGCGCTTTATGGATGCGCAGGACGGGAGCATCACTGTCAACGATATTCCGCTCTCAGCGTTGCCCATTGAAACGTGGCGTGAATATATTGCCCTGGTACCACAGCGGCCCTATCTCTTCTATGGCAATGTGCTGGCGAATATCCGTATGGCGCGGCCATCGGCGAGCGCGCAAGAAATCATCGAGGCGGCCGAACTCGCGGGCGCGGCAGAGTTCATCAATCAACTGCCACGCGGCTACGAAACTGAGATTGGGGAGCGCGGGGCCCGTTTGAGCGCTGGTCAGGCGCAGCGTATAGCTATTGCGCGCGCGTTTCTTAAAGATGCCCCGTTGCTCATCCTGGATGAACCAACTTCGAGTCTCGATCCTAAAAGCGAAATGCTCATCCGGCAAGCGCTGGAACGCCTGATGCACAATCGCACGGCGCTGGTGATAGCCCACAGGTACAACACTATAGCCAGCGCAGAGCAGATAGCCATCATGGAGCATGGGAAAATCGTCGAGATAGGCAAGCCGGAAAGGCTCCTGCAGCAAGATGGCTCCTACACACAACTGATGGAGATGTACAGAAAGGTGCGGGTAACGATATGAAGGTATTTTTACGCCTGCTCTCGTTTTTGTCTGCCTTTCGCTGGTTGGTGGCGCTGGCCATACTCCTCGGTAGTCTCATGATCGCCAGTAATATGCTGCTGCTGGGCATGGCGGCGTACCTGATAGCGGCGGCGGCGCTCGGTCCGCTATTAGCCATACTCACCATTCCCATCTATATTGTGCGCCTCATGAGCGTTTCACGTGCGGGGTCACGCTATGCCGAGCGTGTGGTCTCCCATAACGTGACGTTCCATTTGCTTGCACAGTTGCGTACCTGGGTCTACCGGCGTCTCGAACCACTGGCACCTGCTTATTTACATAAGCAACGCAGCGGCGACATGCTCACGCGTATCGTGGCAGATGTAGATGAACTACAAAATGTCTACCTCAGGATTGTTTCACCTATCATTGTTGCCATCATCATCAGCCTGCTCACTTTCGCGTTATTCTCTATCTTCAGCCCTGTACTGGCCTGGGATGCCGTGGCGTTTCTCGTCATTACGGGCTGCGGCGTGCCGCTGCTGAGCAGTATACTGACCAGGGGATTGGGCAAGCAGCAACTTGCGATACGGGGCGAACTGAACGCGCAAATTGTGGATGGCATCCAGGGCGTGCAAGACCTGCTGGCATATGGACAGGCCGCCACGCAGCTGCGCAGCGTCGCGACGCTTGAGAAAAAACTGGACCAGATACAACAGCGTATGGCCGTAATCGCGGGTCTGCAACAGGCGCTCAATGATCTATTGATGAACCTGGCCCTGTGGAGTTTGCTCATCCTGGCAATTCCGCTGGTTGTCGCCAAGGCCATTGCCGGTGTATACCTGGCCTTCCTCGCCCTGGTCATCCTGGCAAGCTTTGAAGCGGTGCAGCCCCTGGCGGAGGCATTTCAGAAGCTAGGACACTCGGTCGCCGCCGGTGAGCGACTATTCAAAGTGACGGATACCAACCCACAGGTGCAGGAGCCTGCTGCACCGCTGCCGGTTCCCAGCAATACACCCGGCAGGTTCAGCCTCGAGTTTGACCATGTGCATTTCGCTTATCAGTCCGACGAAGGCGAGGTTGTACATGATATCAGCTTTGAGGTGTCCACCGGCAAACGCATCGCCATCGTGGGGGCAAGCGGCGCCGGAAAAAGTACACTGGTCAACCTTGCCCTGCGTTTCTGGGACCCGGACAAGGGAACCATTCGCCTGAATGGACACGACATCCGGCAGTACGCGCTCGGCGACCTGCGCGGCCTCATTGGCGTTGTGTCCCAGGATACCTATCTGTTCAACGACACCATGCGTGGTAACCTGTTATTGGCGCGGCCAGAGGCCAGCGATAGTGAGATTGAGCAGGCCCTGGAGCAGGCACAACTGACCGCGTTCATTCAACAATTGCCCAAAGGGCTGGCAACATGGGTGGGCGAACAGGGACTGCGACTCTCCGGCGGCGAACGACAGAGGCTAGCCATTGCGCGTGCGCTGCTCAAAGATGCTCCCCTGCTCGTACTTGACGAGGCGACAGCAAATTTGGACCCCATGACGGAACACACATTGCTCGATGCGCTCGATATGCTCATGCAAGGGCGCACAACACTGGTGATTACGCATCGCCTTGTGAGGATGGAGCGTATGGATGAAATCCTGGTGCTTGATGAAGGAAGCATTCGGGAGCGCGGAACACACGAACAACTTTTACGGTCGGGCGGACTGTATCAACAGATGGTGCAGTTGCAAGAGGGTATACTCAGTTTGACGTGAACGTTTTGATTGACAGAGCGGGACTATCAGGAGGAAGAGGATGGATACATCAACTATCTTCTCACGCTTACAATTTGCTTTTACGATTTCCTATCACTACCTTTTTCCCCAATTCACAATGGGGCTGGCACTGCTCCTCGTGATTCTCAAAGTCTTGTATGTGTGGCGCAAAGATGAGCGCTACAACTCAAGCGCCCGTTTCTGGGGGAAAATTTTTGCCATTTCCTTTGTGTTTGGCGTCGTGACCGGCATACCGATGGAGTTTCAATTTGGCACGAACTGGGCCCGATTCTCGGCGTACTCAGGTGAGATCATCGCCCAGACACTGGCGATGGAGGGCGCGTTCGCCTTCTTCCTTGAATCGGCATTCCTGGGCATATTTTTGTTTGGTGAACAGGTCTTTGGACAAAAGATGCACCTGTTCTCAGCAATCATGTTATGGCTGGGGACATGGGCTTCGGGCGGCTTTATCATCGCTACCAATGCATGGATGCAGCATCCAGTCGGCTACACCATGACACCAGATGGTAAATTGCATCTCTCCAATTACTGGGCAGTGCTGTTCAATCCCTGGATTATACCGCAATACACGCACGCAATTAGCGGCGCCGTTATTTCCGCAGCGTTTGTGATGACAGGATTAGGGGCCTACTACCTGCTGGCAAAACAACATAACGACTACGCGCGCATCTTTGTGACCATCGGAGTGATCGTGGGACTGATTGCCAGCGCGTTTCAACTCTTTCCCAGCGGTGACATGGAAGGTTCACAGGTTACAGCATACCAGCCCACGAAACTTGCCGCCATGGAGGGCCTTTTCCAGACAGAAAGCGGCGCTGGTATTGTCATTATTGGGCAACCGGATACGGCTACGGGTAGACTCGACAATCCTATTATCGTTCCCAACGTACTCAGTGTTCTCACCTACCGCCGCTGGACAGCGCAGGTCAAGGGGCTCAATGCTTTTCCCCCCAACCAGCGCCCCGATAATATTGAAATGCTCTATTACAGCTACCATATCATGGTTGGGCTGGGTACCATTTTCATCGCCATCATGGCCCTGGCCTGTTTCATGCTCTGGCGGCGCCGGCTCTTCACCTCGCGCTGGATGCACTGGATTCTGTTCCTGGCGATACCTTTCCCATTCATCGCCAATATCTCCGGTTGGTTCACGACAGAACTTGGTCGCCAGCCCTGGATTGCCTTCGGACTGCTACACACCGTCAACGGCTCATCTACGACCATCTCGACAGGGAATGTCATCTTTACACTGGTCGGTTTCGCCGGTATGTACCTGCTGCTGGGGCTGATATGTGTCTTGCTGCTTGTGTTTGAGGCATTGCAGGGCCCCATCACAGGGGAAGGGGAAGAAAAACAGCCGCAAGAGGCGGAGGGAATCGGCGACCAGATAGCTTAAATTGAGGAGAAATGTACGATGCAAACGTTATGGTTTATCCTGGTAGGTTTCATGCTCACCATGTACGTGGTATTGGACGGCTTCGACCTGGGAGCAGGGGCCATCCACCTTTTCGCGGCAAAAAATGACGAGGAACGCCGGATGATTCTACGGGCAATCGGCCCCGTGTGGGACGGAAATGAAGTCTGGCTAATCGCCGCCGGCGGCACAATTTTCTTCACCTTTCCTTTGCTTTACGCCTCCAGCTTCAGCGGCTTCTATCTGCCGCTGATCATCGTCCTCTGGCTCCTGATGTTTCGCGGTGTCTCCGTCGAACTGCGCAGTCGCATTGCAAATCCGGTCTGGGCATCGTTCTGGGATGGGATGTTCTTCCTTGGCAGCACCCTGCTCGCCATCTTTTTCGGCGCGGCGATGGCCAATGTGATTCGCGGCGTTCCATTGGACAAAAGCGGCATCTTTTTTGAGGCACTCTGGACAGATTTCAATCCGTTCAGTGCAAACCCTGGCATCCTCGATTGGTACACTATTCTTGTCGGCCTCATGGCGCTGGCAGCTCTGATCGTGCATGGCGCCTCCTATATTGCCGTCAAGGTGGAGGGCCCGCTTAACACGCGCTCCCGGTTGATTGCCAGGGGAGCATTGGTGGCAACGATTGTGCTTACTATTCTGACTACAATTGCTACCTTTGCCGTGCAGCCAGAGATGAGCACAAATTACCTGGGCAATCCCTGGGGTTTCATCTTTCCCGCCATCGCTCTTATCGGGCTCATCGGGGTAGGCTTTTTCAACTTCAGGCAGCGTGATCTTGCCTCCTTTATCTCATCGTGCGCCTTCATCGTGGGCATGCTCGCCAGCGTAGCCTTTGGCTTATACCCCTTGCTTCTACCGGCGGTCAACCGTGCGAATAGCCTGACCATTTACAATGCATCGGCCTCCCAATATGCTCTGACCGTTGGCTTAGTCTGGTGGATTATCGGTATGATCCTTGCCGTCATCTACTTCACTTTTACCTATCGCACATTCCGGGGCAAGGTATCCAGCGTGGGGGGATACGAATAAGACTGGAGATCCCAAAACCAAAAAAACCACCTTCCGCCAGCGGATGTTCTCTACTAGCCTGCGCAGCATAACCGCTACGAATGCTGCGTCCATGTGATGCGGTAGATCATTCCCCCCTTGTCGTCGCTGACGTAGAGAGCGCCATCGGGTCCTACAGCCAGGCCGACAGGGCGGCCAACGGCGGTGTCATTGTTGGCAAGCCAGCCCGTGGCGTAATCCTGGGCAGGGCCGGTAATTCGGCCATTGGCGTCCATGGGAATAAAGACAACCTTGAAGCCGGTGGGTATACTGCGGTTCCACGAGCCATGAAACGCCACGAAGAGTCCATGATACTTCTGGGGAAACTGAGGGGCGTTATAAAATGCCAGGCCAAGGGGGGCCGAGTGCGCTTGCATCTTCAGCAGCGGCTGCACCACGCCCTTGCAATCACCGGAATGTCCGTAATTGGGATCGATGATATCTCCCGCCTGGCAGCGCGGCCAGCCATAGTTGCCGCCATCTTGTAGTGCATAAATCGTTTCGGGTGGAGTGTTATCGCCCATGTAGTCGCGCCCGTTGACGGTGACCCAGATCTGCCGGTTCCATGGGTTCACGGCCATCCCCACTGCGTTACGTAGCCCACGACTGTACAGTCGCCCTCCACTCCCATCCAGGTGATATACCCAGATGGCGGCGCGATGGGGGTCCGACTCGACGCAGTCGTTGCAGGTTGATCCAATGGAGAGGTAGAGATTGCCATCGGGGCCGACGAGAATGGTGCGCGTTGTGTGATTGCCGCCCGTTGGCACGTTGGGTACGATGACCTGCCTTGTCGTTACTTTCAGGTCTGGCCCCAATGTAAAGCGACTGATACGCGACTGCTCGCCAACATAAAGAGCGCCTTTGTAAAAGAGCAGGCTTGTCGGGTCGTCAAGTCCGCTTACAACCACGACCTTGTTTTGAGCTTTCCCAACGTGCGGATCAGGCAGCGCTACAATGCTTCCTTTCCCTCGCTCTGCTACGAACAGCGTGCCATCAGGGCTGAATGTGATAAAGCGCGGTGATGAGAGTCCGGAGTAGAACACCGATGCCTGGAAGCCTGGAGGAAGATGCACATCTGCGACGCCTTCCTCGCCCCCGACGGTATGGGAACCTGAAATGAGCAGGTGAATCTGGTGACGCTGGCTGTAAAGCAGGCCGGCCAGTAGTATAACGACAACGAGCAAAATAGTCATGCCTATTCGCCCGCGTTTTGTAGACCAGGGAAGGTGCCTCCCTGAGCCATTTTGTTTGTAAAAACTCATATACAGTCCAGGTGTCAACCATAATGCTTTCGAAGAACTCTATTCTTCTAACCGGAAGGAGTATAGCAGAGCTGGAATGATGAATCAAGTTTACTTTCATCATCGGTTAGCAACCCTCATGCGACTGGCACAGTCGCCACTTTTGGCGTGGCTTCCAATATCATGTGCATGCCATATTTGGGACGCAGGGTTATACTCGGCTGGGGTACCACAGGGAAGCCTGGTACCAGGCGTGGCGTGAAACGCTGGAGAATGCTTGCCACCAGCAGTTTCGTCTCCATTTCGGCAAAAGGCATGCCAATGCACATGCGTGGGCCTCCGCCAAAGGGGAAGTAAGCCCCCTGCGGAACCTTCTGCCCGCTGACCGGGTCCCAGCGCTCCGGGCGGAAAATCTCGGGATCACCCCAGATGTCCGGCAGGTTGTGCGTTACCCACTGGCTCACCAGCGCTACCGTGTTGGCCGGGAAATGGTAGCCATCGAGGTCGAACGCCTCAAGAGCGCGCCGTCCCTGTAGCCACGCGGGCGGATAGCAGCGCCAGGATTCGTTGATGACCCACTCCAGGTACGGCAGTCGCACCAGGTCAGCTATAGTAGGCGTGCGGCCTGCCAGCACCGTTTGAAGTTCTGCCAGCAATTTATTGTAAACCGTGGGATGTTGCGACAGCAAGTAGAAGGTCCAGCTCAGCGTGTTCTGCGCAGTCTCGTGGCCTGCAGCCACAAAGGTCAACACCTGGTCGTGTACCTGCTTATCCGTCATAGTATTGCCCTCATCCTGGGCTTCCAGCAGCATGGAAAGCACATCTCCCACGTCTTGCCCTTCTGCACGATGCTGCTTGATCAACGCGTAGACAAAGTCATCAATTGTGCGCGCACCAGCCTCTCGCCTCCGATTTTTCTCGAGGGGAAGGCGGCGCTCCAATTTAGCCAGCGAACTAAAGCGCCGCTTGGTATTGTTGATTACATCATTAAATGCGTGGCCCAACGTGATAGCCTGCGCTGGAGAATCGATGTTGAAGAGCGACTTGAGAATGATGCGCAGCGTCAACTGCTGCATGGACTGTGCTAAATCAATCTCTGTGCCAGCCTGCCATGTCTCCAGCAACTCCTGCGTAAACTGCACCATCACATCAGCATAGCCCTCCACGCGCTTCCTGTGAAACGCGGGCTGCACGAGCCTCCGCTGCTGGCGGTGGATCTCGCCATCGGTGGTGAGCAGCCCATCGCCAAGGAAAGCCTTCAAGTTAGCGCCGTTACCAAGATTGGGCTTTATGAAATTGCGCGGGTGTTCCATCAGAAAGTAGCGTATATGCTCTGGACGGAAAAACGCCACCACCGTTTCATTAGCCAGGCGCAGATGCGCCATACGCCCAAATCGCTGCTGTGTCCCTCGCATAAACGTGAGCGGATCACGCTGAAATTGTAAACCATTGCCCACGATCGGTAACCCTTTGGGCCCTGCCGGTAAGGTTGCTGTCTGCTTCATATGTTTGTCCTTATGCTCGATAAACGCTAGCGGTACTGACCGAATAGTTGTCCTGGCAATCCATGCTGCAACAAACGCAATACCTGTTCGGCCATTGCATCGGGTCCTGGTTCATCATGCTCAAACCACCAGTAGATGCCTTGCGTTATCATGCCGGTGACAAAGCGTGCCAGTACGGGCGCCTGATAGCCTGTAAGCAATGTATCCCTGCTGGCGTTCTCGAACAACTGCGTCAGGGCACCTGCTAGAGCTGTCTGTGCGCGAAACGTACGCGTGCGTGTCGCCTGTCCCGTCAAGCCTATCAAAAACAGGTCGCGCTGCTCGTAGGCGTAACGGAAAATTGTTGTCACGAGCAAGGGCAGGATTGGTTTCGCTGCCTGCTGCGTCACAATAGCCGCCACATGGTCACGCATATCCTGAAAGCCTTCATCCAGCAGCGTATTGAACACCTCGTCTTTGTCCCGAAAATGCAGGTAAAAGGTACCTACACCCACATCCGCTGCCTGTGTAATCTCAGCAATATTGGCCTCGTGGTATCCGCGCTCCGCGAACACCTTGCGCGCCGCCAGCAAAAGCTCTGCCCGCGTACGCGTCCGCCGCCGCGTATTGCGCCGTTGCCCATCCTGTTCGGTTGTTTGTGAATCATCATTCATAACTGAATGATAGTTCATTTCTCGGGAAAATGTCAAGTGCTGGCGACCGCCAGCAGACGTTTAGAGAGAAGACTTCCCGTGAGCGGACTTGAGAGAGGTCCTGCCTGTCATCCTGAGCGAAGCGAAGGATCTGGCGAGCCGGACGGAGAGATCCTTCGCTTCGCTCAGGATGACAAGCATTCGGGGGGCAAGATCGCTGCCTCTGTAGGAATTGACAGTATGCCCCCTGGCAGTTTTACCTGATCGGAAAACTGGTAGTAGGTACACTGTATTCTCCGCATCTTTTGCGTATACTTTGAGCAGATTGAAGCACTACCGTCATAGGTATTGGATGGTAAGAGCCGACTTTGTCACAGAGCGCATTACCAGTAAACACGATTTGAAGAGAAAAGCAGAGAGACATACTACTCCATGAAACAACAAATAATTTTCTCCTCAAGAGGCCCAGGCCCACGAACGGATGAGAAGTTTAGCATCAAGAGAGTGCCAGCTGCGTTTGCAAGCCTGCCACGCGTATTACGCCTGGTGTGGTCGACGAGCGCGGTACTGACGTTGATTCTGGGACTCTTGAGTCTCGCGCAGGGCTTCATGCCCGCCATCACAGTCACGATCAGCGGTCTGGTGATCGACAGCGTGGTGCAGGCGATACGTATACACAGTATAGCCCCTATCTGGTTACCAGTCGGTTTGCAACTGGGGGCCGCGCTGGCATCAAGCCTGCTCAGCACGTTCAGCAATACGGTGCAACAGCTCCTGCAGGAACAGGTATCTAACCGCGTTCAGCTGGAAATCTTGAAGAAAGCCGACACACTGGACCTGGCTTTTTTTGAGAATCCTGAGTCGTACGATAAGATCCGCCAGGCTGCGAACCAGTCCAGCTACCAGCCCGTGACGATGATCTCGCAAACCTTCGACCTTGGCCGTACCGTGGTGACTTTGCTCTCTCTGATCTTTCTGCTGTTGCACCTGGCGTGGTGGCTCGCCATTGTGGCGCTCATTGTTCCCATTCCAGCCTTCTTTTCCAGCACGCGCTACGGGTGGAGAGGTTACCAGCTCATGCGCCGTCAATCCCCGGAGCGCCGCTTGATGGCCTACTTCGTTACGCTGATGACGACCGACACGTACAACAAAGAAATAAAGCTCTTCAACCTGGGTGGCTTTTTCACCCGCAAATTCTGGCGCCTGGCTACCGATCTGTACAAACAGGACAAGAAGTTGCTGCTCCGCCGCTACTTCACCAACTTTGCCTGGTCAGGTCTCACGGTAGCGGCCAATAGCGTCATTTACCTCTATGTCGCGCTGCAGGCCGTCGTGGGCCGCATCTCGTTAGGTGGGCTGACCCTTTACACACAAACGGCAGTACAGGTGGGACAGAACTTCCAGGGATTGCTGAATGGTATCTCCTCGACCTACGAGAATACGTTGTACGTGAATACACTGTTTGAGTTCCTCAAATACTCTCCCCGCATTGTGTCGCCGGTGAACCCACAAGCGCTCGATTCAGCAGCGGAGGTAAAAGGGCTCGACGTAGAGTTCCGCGATGTCAGCTTCACCTATCCAGGGAAGGACCCCGAGACACACGCGGCCCTGAAACACGTGAGTTTCACCATACGCGCAGGTGAGGCCATAGCGCTTGTTGGGCGCAACGGCGCCGGCAAGACGACGCTGGTCAAGCTCCTTACGCGTTTGTACGACCCGGATGGAGGCGAGATCTTGATCGGTGGCCGCAATATCAAAGAATACGACCTGAAGGATCTGCGCGAACAGGTTGGCGTGATCTTCCAGGATTATGTGAACTACTACATGACTGCGCAGGAAAACATCGGCGTGGGGCGCGTGGACAAGATCGAACAGCGGGAACTGGTCAAAAGTGCCGCGAGCAAGAGCGGGGCCGACACCGTCATCGAGCAGCTCCCGCAGGGCTACGACACGATGCTTGGGCGGTGGTTTAAGGACCTGAAGGAGAGCACGCAGTTGAGTGGCGGCGAGTGGCAGAAGATTGCGCTGGCGCGAGCATTCATGCGCGATGCCCGTATTCTCGTGCTCGACGAGCCGACCAGCGCTCTCGATGCGCAGGCCGAGCATGAGGTCTTCACCCACTTTCGCTCGTTGACCAGGGGGAAAACGGCAGTCTTCATCAGCCACCGCTTCAGCACTGTGCGCCTGGCGGATCGGATTTTCGTGATCGAAAACGGGAGCATCATTGAGAGTGGTTCGCACTATGAGCTGATCGCGCTGCATGGCCGCTACGCCGAGTTGTTTGATCTGCAGGCCGAAGCGTATCGTTGATATTGGCGAGCAAGAGCCCTGGTGAGAAGTAACGCGCAGATGTTATGCTTCTAGCACAATTATAACACTCAAACGGAGGTACGATAAATTATGGACAAACAGAACATCGTTGTCACCTACAACGCCTCGCCCGAGCAGAAAGCGCTGTTACTTGAGGTTCTGGGGAGCCTCGCAACGCTCACCTTTCTCAACGAGATCCAATCCGCGCAGCGTGAACAGACATTGGAGCGCGCAGACGTGCTCCTCTCGTGGAACTTCCCGCGAGAAATCCTGCCCCACGAATATCCCAGATTGCAGCATGTCAAGTTTATACAGCTCATTTCTGCGGGCGCTGACCACATGCCGTTTGCCGAGTTGCCCTCACAAATCATCGTCGCCAGCAATCCTGGCGCCTATGCCACTCCCATGGCTGAACATGTAATGGCGATGACGCTGGCGCTGGCGAAACGACTGCTTATTGAACACCAGAAACTAAGGAACGGCGAATTTGATCAGTTTACACCCAACCGCATGCTCTCTGGCACGACGGCTGGCATCCTTGGCTTTGGGGGGATCGGGCGCGCAACGGCCAGGCTCATGCGCGCTTTTGGCATGCACATCTATGCGCTCAATCAAAGCGGAAAAAGTACCGAGCCGGCGGATTTCATTGGCACGCTGCAGGATTTAGAGCACGTGTTGCGTGCCAGCGACGTGTTGGTGATCTCTTTGCCACTCACCAGGACTACCAAAGGGCTCATAGGCAAAAAGGAGCTGGCATGGATGAAGCCTGATGCCATTCTGGTGAATGTCGCCCGTGGCGCCATTATTGATGAGGAGGCGCTCTACACCCATTTGAAGAGCCATCCCACCTTTATGGCCGGCATCGATGCCTGGTGGACAGAACCCTTCCTCCATGGGACATTTCGCATGGACTATCCTTTTCTCGAGCTGCCCAATGTGCTGGGATCCCCGCATAATTCAGCTGTGGTTTCCAATATCTTATTGGAGGCGGCGCGGCAGGCAGCCGAAAACGTCAAACACTTCCTCGAGGGGGAGAAGGTGATAGGAATAGTACGACGAGAGGACTACCTGTGGTAAGAGCATTGGCAATCTCCATCCTCCAGACCAGCGGGAATAAGACGATATATCGTATTGTTTTAAGCATAAATAACGAGATATCGTTATCAAAAAGGGAAATTGCACAAGGGAACAACAAAGTGGCCGTTCTCTGATGGGGGTGAAGAGGATGCACCCGATGAGGTGGGTCACCCGTTCCCCTTGAGAAAGAAGTGAAAGCAGTATGCTAGATATAGATACAAATGAAAAGGAAGTGGAGGCGCTCGATGCCTATTCGCGTTCGGTTATGGCAGCAGCGGAACGTGTTGGGCCTGCGGTCGTACGTATCGACCTCGAGCATGAGGGGCGAAGGTCTAGTCCATACACTCCCCCTCGGGAATACGGTGGCGGCATTGGCTCTGGTTTCATCTTTGCCTCTGATGGTCAGATACTGACCAACGCCCACGTAGTTGCCAATGCGCGGCGGGTGAAGGTGACGCTGGCGGATGGACGCACGTTTGACGCCAGTCTTGTAGGGAGTGAACCAGACGTCGATATCGCTCTCCTGCGTATTGGTGCCGATCACTTGCCCGTGGCAGAATTGGGACGCGGATCGCTCCGGGTCGGGCAGCTGGTTATCGCCGTAGGGAATCCGTATGGCTTGAACTGGACGGTCACGGCTGGAGTCGTCAGCGCGCTCGGTCGTACGCTGCAAGCACCGGGTACGCGGAAAATGACGGACCTCATCCAGACAGATACGTCCATAAATCCTGGTAACTCTGGTGGTCCTCTTGTCGATAGCACAGGGCGCGTTGTTGGAATCACGACGGCAATGATGCCGATGGCACAAGGACTTGGGTTCTCGATCCCGTTGGATACGATCAAGTCGGCGATCGCGCGCATTTACCAGAAACGAGAGGCAGCACCGATGGGGGTCGCACTGGGTGTTGGTGGCATGCGCGTGCAAATCGACCCGGCGCTGCGACAACGGCTGAGTCTCACGCAGCAATTTGGCATGGAACTGCTTGAGGTCCGCCCTGATGGGTCGGCAGATCGTGCTGCACTCAAGCATTTGGATGTCGTGATTGCGGCTGATGGCGAGCCGGTGACAGAGCCAGCAGATTTACAACGGATTGTGCGTCGCCATAAGGTAGGAGGAACAATGACGGTGAGTTTCTTGAGGGGAGGAAATCTGCGTAAGGTTACCGTAGTGCTCTAAGCTGGTTGCCTCCATGCATCGGTTCATTACGATAGTGAGCCCCGTTCCACTCCTCAGGGGCTCCGTACCTGTAGGGGCGGGGGAAGGGTTGTGCGGGGAGGGGACGCTTGCGTCGCCCTGGCTGGAAGGGCAACGCGTGCACAGGAGCAGGACGAGGGCGGCCTAAGGGCCTCGACCCTGCGTCCCAAACCGCTCCCGCCCCTACAACTACGCCTTCCCTTCAAATAACCTACTCATGTAAGCGGGGCAGTGGAGGAACCATGTGGTAATCGCGGGGTGGACAAGAAGGACTTGTGAGAAACCCTGATTTCTTCGCTGCTCACAGCTCCCGGTAGATTGTCGAAGCAGCTGTTGCTCCTTCCTGGCTCTGGCAGTGGCGATCCCTCGCTCCCTGGCCTGAGCATCTACACGCGCTCGGTAGTTCGGATCCTGGTGTTTGAGCGCGTGGTGTGCTTCTCTTCGCAAACGCGGATCGGTTTCGGTGCGCAATATCGTCTCCATCGCCGCCACGACGCGGGCGTCCTGCGGTTGGTAGCGCAGCCCACCTATTGCATTCTCTCGCACACGTCTGTTCGTGTCTGAGAGCGCTACCTGGACGAGAAGGCCGACGAGATCTCCTATCAACGGACACGACTTGCACCGTTGGCAGCTCGCAGAATGCACAGCTACGCGGCGGACAGAGGGGACCGGGTCATGAAGTGCTGCCCACTGGAGCGGTGCAAAACACGCATCGGTGCCGTGATGGTCCATAAAGCCGGCACATCCCCGCCGCACTCGCGCGTTCGGGTGGGCGATGCCCCAGAGCACGGCCTCGATTCCTGCCTGGCCTGCGCGAGCTAAGGCAGTCTCGGCTTCCAGGACCATGCGCCAGTCGCCGGCACCCAATTGCTCTACCAAGGCCTGCAACTCAAGAGTTGGGTCACGTTCATCGCTCATTGCATCGTCTCCTTGTTGAGCTTCGTTTCGGCGTTGCCCTCTGTTTGCAGCTTCTCGATGGTGAACATGAGGTACAAGATGCGCGGCATACAGCGCGTATCTAACCGAAACTGCTCCTCGTTTGCCAGGCGTCATGCATTGCTTTCACATACAGGGTCAACCAGTTCCACCATCTTGCCAGGCAGATCTCCGCACCTTCCGCACCATCGCTCGAACGACGCGCATGCTCGCCAGTGTCATGCAGGGATGCCTGTAACTGCACTTTGAGCTTCTCGCGGGCCGAGTACAGGCGCTTTTTGACGGTCGAAAGCGGGATCTTGAGGAAAGCGCTCACTTCGTTGTAGGAGTAGCGACAGCCATAAAACAGCACCGTCACCAGCCGCTCATGCTGGGGCAGCGATGCAACAGCCGAGCGCACGCATGCCTGGACCTCCCCCTGCACAGCTATATCTTCAGGGTTGCTCTCCGCAAGCAGGCCATCGCTAACTGCTTCGAGCGATATACATGGCAAGGTTGCCTGTCTGAGCGCACGCGTACACTGCCGGAAGACAATCTGGCGAAACCATCCTGGGAACGCAGCCGGCTCCTTCAGCTGGGGAAGATGAACAAAAGCTTCAATCACTGCCTCCTGGCCGAGATCCTGAGCCAGGTGGTGATCTCCAAGATACCTGTAAGCTGTAGCATAAGCCATCTGCTGGAAACGCTCTATCAAGGCATCATATGCCTCACTGTCGCCAGACTGTGCAGGCTCCACAAGTTCAGATAATTCTCTCATAGCTTGAGCCTCTTCAAAAAACAGACCTTCTAGTTGAGAAGTGCCAAAAACGGATACAAAGGTTACCGGCATATCCATTGTATTGTACACTATTCCCTTTGCAAGAGAGACAGGGCTTCTCTCTCACAAGTCTCTACCTGTTCGAAGATTCGCGCAAAAAATTTTGCATGAAAGTTCGAACACAATGGAGCTAGTATGTTCATCTGATCCGTCAATTTCTCCATTGAAGGGAGGTATGCGCCGGGATACGGGTTGAAGCCTCAAGCTGGCCTGTCTGGTCAGGTAGTACGACGTGTATTCTCTCTACTTTGCTATGCTATTAGCATAGCAACTTCCTTGTCTTCACAACGCTGACCTGCTATGCTGCAAGCAGATAGTAGATACGAGACGATGAGCAAGGGAGAGGAACAGTGAAAATTGCTGCACTCTATGATATTCATGGGAATCTACCAGCGCTCGATGCTGTGCTGAAGGACCTTGAAAGCATACAGCCGGATGTGATTGTTGTTGGAGGAGATATTGTTTCTGGCCCCATGCCAAGGCAGACCCTCGAACGCTTACGCCAGGGAGGTGAAAGAGTGGCGTGTATCCTATCCGTGGCAATGGGGACCGCGAGGTGGTCGCTACATGTGATGGCCAGATCTCTCACGCGAAGATGTCAGAGGAAGTGCGTCAAATCACCACCTGGGTTGCCCAACAGTTAGAGCCATCTCAACGAGATTTCCTGTCACAGTTACCAGAGCAGATCACGCTCCAGGTTGAAGGTCTAGGAGACATCTTATTCTGCCATGCCACGCCACGGAGCGACGAGGAGATCTTTACATCGATCACCCCTCTGGAGAGGCTCCAGAGCCTCTTTACAGGCATCGAGCAACGCTTGGCGGTGTGCGGACATACTCACATGCAGTTTGAGCGACAAGTAGGAAGGGTGCGCATTGTCAATGCAGGGAGCGTGGGCATGCCCTATGCTGACGCTCCAGGGGCTTACTGGCTGTTGCTTGGACCGGAGGGCTACGAGTTTCGCAGGACAGCATACGACCTGGAGACAGCAGCACAGCAGATACGGGAAAGTGGCTATCCACAGGCTCAGGACTTTGCTGAGGAGAACGTGCTGGTGGTTCCCACAGCCGCGGAAGCGATAGAGGTCTTTGAACGCATGGCGGCGGAGAACTAACAAGGGGGAGAGGCTTCACAGGTTCGCAGGGCAAAGCTGGCTTGGCTGTCTGCATCAGGGGCCAGATGACGAAAGGGTTCGCCATCCATATCGGTATGGCCGAAACGCTTGCCAATCTCGTCCCAGGTTAACCCCTCGCATGCTCCAAGATTGAGCCCTTGGACTCCATCGTCGATCAGTACGGGTAAACTCAGCGCTGGTGCAATGATCTCAGCCGTCTCTTTGGCGCGCCGCAAAGGGCTAGAGATCAAGACATCAACATGCAGTTCCTTTGGTGCAGCGAGGCGGTCTCGGAGACGTTCGGCTTGCGTCCCACCTGGGGTAGCGCTACGTAAGCTGTCACCAGCCGCAAAGTAACTGATGAGGTAAAAAGACAGAGGCCATGTGCCATCCTTCCGCTCCGTTACTGAATGGGGAAGCGCCCTATGACCTGGTCGTACTCTTTTTGTGCATCAGCCAGCGAGAGCCGTGAGTAGATTTCCAGAGATTGCCGACTCTCATGCCCGGAGTACGGTTGGATCAGGGCATCGTCGATCCCCTGCTTTTTGAGCCAGGTGAACAGGAAATGTCGCCACCTGTGGGGTGACATGGAATGGGTAATCACAGCAGCCTTCGCGTAGCGTTCCAGCATTTTCCGCACTCCACGATCCGTGTACTTCTGCTTGCACACAGACTCAAAGAGATAGGTCGCCTGCTTCTCGCACATGTGTTGCATGTGCAAGGCGAGCAGTTCGCGGAACGAGAGGGGGAACGGAACCTGGCGGTCCTTGTCGCCTTTCCCGTGGTTGATACGGATCTGGCAGCGTTCCACATCCACATCCGCCAGACGAATACTGACCAATTCACTCACGCGAACCCCCGTGTAAAACAAGGTTTTGATCAGGATCATATCGGCGAAATTGCGCGTTTGCCAGACGACCTGATAAAACTGGCGCAGTTCCTCTTCGGTCGGGACCTCCGGTAGGCGATGCTCTGATTTCGGAATCTCCACCTCCAGTTCTGCGCGTAAGGCGCGGAAGACGCCCTTGAGATAGGAATAATCAGGCCGTTCGGCTCGCAAATACTTCGCCAGTTCCCTGGCTTTCTTCTTTGGGGAAGTCCTCTGTGTGTTCATGATGCCTCCTGACGAATGGGTAAACGCTCGGTCATATCCAGCCGCAGTATGCCGTAGGGATTGACGTGACTGTAGAAGAGCGGCGTCAGCCCCCGATAGTCTTCTTTGGTCAAGCGTTTCATCCACTCGCCCTCTGCCAGCACTTCTTGCACCATCAAGGTGTTGACGTAGACCAGCGAGATCTGGAGCAAATGCAGTGCGAGCATGGAGAGCTCCTGGTCGTCGAGGCGGTTGGAAGCAAATTCTCCTCCCTTGCCATAGTGAATAAAGCCATTCGCGGAATTCCAGTTTTCGACGACATTCAAGCCTTCGTGAATCTCGCGACGTAGTTCCTCTGATTCCAAATATTGACAGAGGAAAATTGTCTTGATGGCGCGCCCAAGCTCTGCCAGAGCCTGATAGGTCGGATGCTGTAGGTTGTTTCGCGTAAAGCGCCGCAGGATCGCCTCCGTCTCCGCTGTTCCCAGGCGCAAGGCCGTGGCAAACTTGATCATCTCATCGTACTGGTTCTTGATCAGGTCCCAGTCAATCGGCTTGCTCAGGATCGGCTGCAGATGCTCATAGTCGGAGGGATTCCCCGCTTCAGGCCGGGCGAGTTTTTGCGAGGCGATATCCTTGAGCCGGGGCAGCAAGCGAAAGCCGAGCAAGTGACAGAAGGCGAAGGCCACCTCTTACGGTTATGTAGACACTTGGCGAAGCCAATGTGTGCTACATCAACCGTTGTTATGTAGACAAATTACCAATTTGTCTACATAACGCTCTGCCCGTGGGTGTCCACATAATTTTTCTGGATCTCTGCACTCGTACAATGGCGCAAAATCCCCTCGATCATCGCCGCCACCTCCGAGGAGGAGCAGCTTTTGAGTTGGGAGTAAATGCACACCGACTTCCTTTCCACGTGCCAGTAGATCATGATGCCCGGCCCCGGTAGCGAATGTGCCACTCGGTCAGCAGGTTCTGGTTCCAGGCCCCGAATTTCTTAGAGTCTGAGGCGCAGGCGGTCGTGCCCTCACCCCAGATCTCTGCTCTACGGATCTCAAAAATCGCACTGGCGACATGGGCAATAGCGTTGCGCAGTTGCTCTTTGTGGATATAGCGACTGCGCGCGTAGCGCAGATCGGAGTAGGTCGTCCCAGGGTCGGCGCTGGGGAGGCGTTTGAAGCCGGTATTGGTCCCCAGGCCATAGAGACAGAGCAAGAGCCGTCGGTGCAAGACATCGCGCGGCAGTCGTTCACGGCTGGCCACGCTGGTCAAGAAATCCAGGAAGTTGGTGCGCAGCGCGGTTTCTTTCAGCATATCGAGCAAGTTGGTGTTCGACCACCGCTCGCCCACTTCGCGTTTAAGGCTGATCAAATTGCGTGGCTCCGGTTGGACCTCCAGGGGCGAGAGCGAAATGGCTTTCTTGCGGTTGGGTAGGAGTCGCACTTTGCTGCTCAGACGTGGCATGGTGGCGTCGAGAGAGCGGATCCGCCTCGTGCGGCTGATGCAGGGCATCATAATAGGTCGTCCGATTCTGCTCAAAGTCAGTCGGCAGATCGTCGTCGGGATTGCGGAAGCGATTGGCTCCTACCACCCAGATCTCCTTCGTGCGCACTTTTTCGCGCAGGGCCTGCAAGACGCACATCTCGTAGTTAAGCCGGTTGACCCGCTCGGTGCCATCGGCCTCTTTCTCGACCACAAACTCGCGCCACTTCGGTGCAACGACCTCTTTGATCGGGATGACTTCCTCTTCGGGATAGAGGGGCCGTGGGCTGCGCACATAGTCCTTGACTAACTGGACAGCCCGGATCACCAGACGATACAGCTCGTTGTTGGAGCGAAAGTCGAGGATGTCCAGCAGATCCGGGACCATGCGGCGATAGTGATGGCTGTAGGAGGCACGGATGATCGTATGCACCTGGCGGCGGAAGGCCGGACCTTTCGATTGGTACTCCTTAATCAGATCGCGTAAAAGCGTCTCGCTGGCAACCGGGAAAACCACCTCCCGCACCGGCTCGTCAGGATGCTCGACCGCCGCTTCAGCAATGTGATACAAGATGGTGTCCTTGCCAGCGATGCGCTTGAGCTGGATGACATACTCCTGCTCCACACGGTCCTCTGCACGCACCTGGATTTTATGCACGATCTGGATCAACAGATCGACTAACCCATCGGTAAGCTCCTGGGCGCGGAGTACACAAAGAGCAGAAAGATATGTGAGGCGCTTGGGGGTGTCGTGTGCGCGCAGGCGAGATGGCTCTTCCACGCTGGCGCGGTTGCGATAGACCGCCAGCACTTTGTGGGCAATGCCAGGGAACAGATCAGCAGGAAGCTTCAGTTCACGAATGCGTCGGAGCTTGGCCATCTCTTGTAACACCGTCGCCAGGCCCACTCGCCCAGGGTCCATGCGCAGCTCGTGAAGCGTGATCACCTGCGCGTCCTGTTCTTGTTCTTCTTCCTCGTGTTCATCAACAGTGAGCAGGGCGTCTAAAGCGGCTTGCACCTCCTGGGGAAGACGTGCCAGGGTGGTGTCGTACAACTGCTCTTCAAAGGTGTGACGAGCTGAATGGTTGATGCGGGTGATCCGGGCAGGTGTGGGCGCTTCCAATTGAAGTGCCCGAAACCGCTGGTAGGCCATGTCGCGCAGACGCTCTTCGTGGTGTTCGCGGGGTAATATCTGCGCGACCAGCCAGGCGGTGACCTCCTCAGCGTCATCGACGGTGGACTCGCGGAAGCCGAGCGCCTCGCGAATTTGCGCACGGTGATATTCAATGGTGCGGCCTTGCCAGGCGTATTGTACATAGGCTTCTGGAGCAACCCCCACCTGGGTCGAGAGGTATGTGATGACGATGCCGGGCACCTCGTTTTTGTGCTGAGGAAATCGGCCCTCTTGCTGGAAAAATTTCAGGAGGACTGCAAAACCTAAGCGGGTCGCTCCCGTTTTGTTTCCCAGGAGGATACGATCTTCCACGTCTAAGGTCCAGTGTTCAACTAGCTCGTCATGTTCCCATTGTCGCTTCATAACTGTGAGTCACTTCTTTTTCTTTTCTTGCTTGAAAATCAGTTCCGAGAATTGACAGACTCGGAACTCCTATGCTACTCTAGAGTATAGCTGATCGGGCATTGACACACAATAGGATACAGCTGACGGAGAAAAAAGCGACAAGTTCTCTCTCCAAAATGAAAATCGGAACTGCTCTCTGACACGATGAGAAAGAAACATCGAAGAATGGTGACTCCTCCAGACCGAGCCACATGGGGAGTTCTTTGTACAAGGAACAAGAGAGACCTGCTAGACTCTCGAGGAGAAAGGAGGCTCTACCATGCCTGAGCCGGACTTGCTGATCACCAAATTCACCGTCCCGCCGGTTCGCTCAACACTGCTTGCTCGCTCGCACCTGCTCGATATCCTCGATCAGAGCCGCTCGGCTCCCTTGACGCTGCTCTCGGCCTCGGCAGGTTTTGGCAAAACGACACTGCTCTCGGCCTGGGCCAGCCAGAGCACAAGAAGGGTCGCATGGCTCACCCTTGATGAACAGGACAACGACCCGGCACGCTTCTGGGCCTATGTGATTGCCGCACTCCGGAAAGCTGGCTCTCCTGTCGGAGAGGCGGCGGAAGCGTTGCTGCACTCCCCACAACCTTCTCTGCTGACAGGCGCTCTGACCTCACTCATCAACGACCTGACGGCGCTTGCGCGGCGAAGAAGCCGCCAGGTTTCTGACACAGGTGATGAATCTTTCTCTCTCAGGGGAAGATATCGGTCGCCTGGAAACGCGCACGGAAGGATGGATCGCCGGACTCCAACTGGCAGCCCTCTCTCTGCGCAGACATGATGATGTGTCAGCCTTTATCAGGGCGTTTGCTGGCAGTCATCGTTTCATCCTGGATTATGTGCAGGAGGAGATCCTCGAGCCTTTGCCCCAGGTGCAGCAACGCTTCCTGCTGCACACGTCGGTGCTCGACCAGATGAATGCCGACGTCTGCCAGGCGCTGACTGGAGAACCGGCCAGCCAGCAGATGCTGGAGGAGTTGGAACGGGCGAATCTCTTTCTGATTCCGCTCGACGAAGAGCGGTGCTGGTATCGCTTTCACACGCTCTTTCGCGAGGTGCTGCTGGCACGTTTACAGGCCACTCAGCCTGAGCAGGTCTCCCGCCTGCACCGCGAGGCGGCGCTCTGGTACCTGTGCCAGGGCGGGTTGCACGAGGCGATCCCTCATGCTCTGGCGACGCGGGACTTCTTGTTCGTGGCGGAGTTGTTGGAGGGCTGTGTCGAGCGCCTGGCGCTGCAAGGTGAGCTGAACACGCTGCTGGCCTGGATCAAACAACTCCCTGCGGAGGTCTTGCGCGCGCATCCTCGCCTTGCCACGACCTACCTGTTAGTGTTTAATCTGCTGTTCCCTTTTTCTCCGCAAGAGCAAGAGGAACGAGCGTACCTCCATCAGCTCCAGGAGGGCGTGGAGGTGTTGTTGCAGAGCGCAGATCAAGCGGCTTTGCCTTCCAGCGAGCGGGACCGGCTGCGCAAGCGAATGCTGATTCTGGACGCATGGAGACTGGCGAAAAAGGCGCTCTCTGCTGGCGATATGGAGCAACTGAGTAGGGTGGCCGAGCAGATGCAGCTCCCGGAACTGGATGACGACGCCTTGTGGCACCAGCATGGGCTGGCACCGTTTGCTATGGCCTGGCGCATGGCGGGGAATTTTCCGCCCCTGGTGTCCGCCATTCAAAAAATCCTGCAGCAAGCCCGGCTGACGCAGGATCGCTCTCAGGAAGTCCACATCCTCTGGGGGCTGATTGCCGCCCTGATCGCTCTGGGCAAGTTGCGAGAAGCGCATGATTGCTGCCAAGATCTCCAACAGCTGGTCAACCGTCTGGGGGTTCCTGTCCCACTGGCGGCGTACCCCGACTTATTCCTGGCTCAGCTCGCGTACGCATGGAATAAGCTGGAGGTCGCGCAAAGTGCCGCGCGGAAGGCGATTGACAGGACGGCATCCTTGCGGTACATGGATATTCTCATGGGGGCGTACAAGGTGCTGGTGCGGATCAGCATTGTCCAGGGTGATCTGACCGGCGCTGAACAAACGCTGAGCGAGATGGAGCAGATGAATCAATCTGTCGGCATTCCGCTTTTTCGTCCCTGGATCGAAAGCCTGCGGGTCCATCTCTGGCTAGCCCAGGGCAACCTGGCCTATGCGGGAGACTGGGCTGAGCACACTCCCTACCGCCAGGAAGTCTTTGTCTACAGCCGCGAAATTGCTTACCTGGTGCTGGTGCGCGTTTATCTGGCGCAGCAAAGATACCCACAGGCCTTGCAACTGCTCGCAGCGCTCCTGAGCAGCGCCGAGCAGGTCTCTCGCGTGGGGAGTATCATCTCCATTCTGGCTCTGCAAGTAGCCACGTTGCAGGCGTCGGGGGCAACACAAGAGGTGCTGCGCGTTCTTCCTCGCCTGCTCACCGAGGCCTCGCCTGAGGGATACCTGCGTGTCTTTCTCGATGCTGGAGAGCCGATGCACCTGGCACTCCAGGTGTTCCTCACGACTTCGCAGCACGCTGTTTCTCCTCTCCTTGCTTCCTATGCTCAGGCCGTGCTTGATGTGTTTGCAAGGAAGCCTCGCCGGGAAGTGACCGAGGAAACCATCCTCCCTGTGTCCAACGCTCTACAACGCTCTTCCTCTCAAGCCGCACAACAGCTCCTTGAGCCACTCACCTTACGTGAGCTGGAGGTCTTGCACTTGCTTGCAGAGGGCGCCTCCAACCAGGAGATCGCCAACCAGTTGGTGGTCCAGCTTTCCACTGCCAAGAAACATGTCGCCAGTATCTTGAGCAAACTGGGGGCAGAGAACAGGACACAGGCCATTGCGCATGCCCGCTCGCTCTCGTTGCTCTAGCGAGTGAGCGTCATCGATGCAGGCCAAAGGCAAGGTATCCTTTTGGCTACCGTCTGCCCCTCTTCTCGCTGCTCCTCTCTCTTCTCGAAAGTATCCTCCTGGTATCCTTTTGACGACTGTGTTCCGCCCGCTCAGAATGTATCCTTCTTCACAGATGAGGAAACGTAATCCGAACGGAGCACAAGTGTATGAGGTACGTCATTCGTGTGAAGGGGCATCTGGATCCCTTCTGGCAAGAGAGGTTTGAAAACCTCTCGATCACGCACGAAAGCGATGGCACAACCTTGCTTTCTGGTCTCATCAGGGACCAGGCAGCGCTTTACGGTGTCCTCATCAAAATGCTCGATCTGGGGCTGACACTCCTCGAGCTTTCAGCGAGCGCACCCATTGAGCAACCAGAGGAGTGAGCAGCGCATCTGAGGCAGCGCTCAATCTCTCCGTTTGTGCGGATGACACGGACCTATTCCTGGAAGATGTCACGAAGCAAGAAAGAGGATCAACACATGAACACGAACACCAGCGTTAACAATCAATCGACTGCAACCGGGCAGGGACATTATTACATCACCGGCTCGGTCGTCTCACGGGATGGCACCACCATCGGCTACCGCCAGCTCGGCCACGGCCCGGCTGTGGTGCTGCTCCATGGTTCCAACGTGTCAGGTCAGGACTTTACACAACTCGGCGAGGGGCTGGCAGATGCCTTCACGGTCTACCTGCCTGATCGCCGTGGCCGTGGCCTCAGCGGCCCGTTCGGCCACGATTACGGCATGCAGAAGGAAGTCGAAGATCTGGATGCCCTGCTGATCAGGACGGGCGCGCACAAAGTCTTCGGTGTCAGCGCGGGAGGCCTCATCTGCCTCCAGGCCGCGCTCACCCTGCCTGCCATTGAGCAACTCGCCCTCTACGAACCGGCTCTGCTGCTGGACGGCACCACGCACACGGCCTGGTTAACGCGCTACGACCAGGAGATGGCGCAGGGCAAGGTGGCAGCCGCGCTTGTCACCAGCATGAAAGGGCTGGAACTGGGCGGACCGGTCATGAACGCCATGCCGCGCTTCCTGCTTGAGTTCATCACAAACAGGGCAATGCAAAGCCAGGACAGATCAGCACAGCCCGGCGATGTCACCATGAGGAAGCTCGCTCCGACGCTGCACTACGACGGGCTGCTGCTCGCCGAGATGAGCGGGCAGTTGGAGCCCTTCCGGGTGGTGAGCGCCGAGGTGCTGTTGCTGGGTGGAAGCAAGGGTCTGCCTTTCTTGAAGCCTTCTCTCGACGCCTTAGAAAAGGTCTTGCCGCACGTCGTCAAACGCGTTGAGTTCAGAGGGCTGGAGCATGGAGGCGCAAACAATCCCAGCCAGACCAATCGCGGCAGCAACCCGGCACTGGTCGCGCAAGAACTGCGGCAGTTTTTTGCCAGACTGTAAATTAGAAGCTTCTATGAGCGAAATCTGTCTAAGTATTCGGATGGGCGCGGACTTGCTCTTTTGCTAAAGGAAAGGTTTGCATTGGCGCAGGTCTCGCGCTTTCAGAACAGTGGAAGAGCAGAGAGTGAAAGCGAAAAGCACCCATAGCATTGTACAGATTCCGCCCGCTGAATTAAAAAATTTACACCAGGAAGAAGGTTGCTCTTAAAACGCGACAGGTTGTCACTTTTCAATGAGTGTGTCACACAAAAGCTTTGCCGTCAATGTGTCTCCCCAACGGGGAAACACCATGATCTCAATAAAAAAACAGGTGAGATGAAGAAAGAAAGGAGCCGGATAATGGCTCAAGAACAGGTATCGGTTTTGATCGTGGGCGCTGGCGGAGCCGGCTTAGCGCTCTCGCTCTTGTTGCGCCAGCAGGGGATTCGGTCGTCACTCATTGAGCGGCGCTCTGATATATCATGGTATCCACGCGCGCGTACCCTCAATTTCCGGACGATGGAGGTCTTCCGTGGTTTGGGCCTGGACGCGCAGGTGCGCGCGGCCGGCGCTCCCATTTCGCGCATGTTTCGCAAACAAAGTCTGGCCGCAAGCGAGCAAGAGGAACTGCTCAACCCTGCCACGCTGGTAGAGCACCTGGAAGAGGTCAGCCCAGAACCGCTCGGCTGGTACTGCCCGCAGAGCCGGCTGGAACCATTGCTGAGGGCTGTAGCGAAACGGCAGGGCGTTGATGTGCGCTATGGCACCGAGCTGGTCTCCTATACCCAGAATGAAGCGAGCGTCACGGCCATTGTCAGAGAACGTACCGCTGGAAATATCAGTGAAATGCACGCGGATTACCTGATTGCGGCTGATGGTTCGCATAGCAGGATTCGCGAGGCGCTTGGTATCCCCACGCAAGGACTGGGAGAGCTGCCAGAGAGCCAGATGTTTGTCTACTTTCGCGCGGACTGGGGGGAACTGATCCAGGGCTATGAAGCCGACGCCATTCTGACCAGCAACGAGAGTGGACGTGGCATGTTCCTGATTACTGATCAGGATCGTGGCATGTTTGTCATCACCTACTCTCCTACACGGGGAGAAGCGGCGCAAGACTATTCCTTTGAGCGCTGCAAGGAATTGATTTGCGCCGCGCTGGGTAAACCAGAGGTGGACGTTTCGGTTGTCGATGTGGCGGATTGGCGGCCCGCACAGCGCGTGGCTGAGCGTTTCCAGGTAGGTCGCGTCTTCCTGGTCGGTGATGCAGCACATACCATGCCGCCCTATCTGGGGCTGGGTGTCAACACAGCTATCCAGAGCGCGCAGAACCTGGCCTGGAAATTGGCCGCAGTCCTCAAGGGGCAGGCCACACCACAGTTGCTGACAACCTACCAGACAGAACGGCATCCCGTCGGGACACTGGTCGCCGAACAGTCGATGACGGGACCGGCAGCGGTTTTGTTTGAAAAAGAGATGCGAGGCAACGCTCAGCTGCATCTGAAAGACCCGCTGCCGATCCTGTATCCGATTGTTGGCTATCGCTATCGCTCAGCGGCCATTCTCTCAGACGACGCGGTTCCACCGGCGCAAGGTGAGGTCGAATTGCTGGAGCCCCTGGAGTTAAACGGGTTGCCTGGCTCACGCGTGCCCCATCTGTGGATCGAGCGGCAAGGCCAGCGCATTTCCACGTTGGATCTCTTCGATGGGCGCTTTGTTCTGCTGACCGGGGAGGGTGGAGCCGCCTGGAACGAGGCGGCAGCGGCGGTTGCCACGCGTCTGGGCATCGAACTGGCAGCCTATCGTATTGGCCCGGATGCTGACCTGCTGGCCCTGAAAGCTACCTGGGAAGCCCGGCTGGGCATCTCATCTGAGGGAGCTGTGCTTATCCGGCCCGACAGTTTTGTCGCCTGGCGCAGTAGCACGTTGCCAGACAACCCGGCAGAGGCACTGGAGCAAGCAGTTGCTCACATCCTGGGTGTAAATTAGAAGCTTCTATGAGCGGTATCTGTCTAAGTATCCGGGTGGACGCGGACTTGCTCTGTTGCTAAAGGAAAGGTTTGCATTGGCGCAGGGGCAGAGTGGGCGGCCTAGGCGGCATGTGGTTGGGCATTCCTGTTCGCCTTTGTGGCGACGGCCTGGTTCATTCGCCACCGTACGTTGAGGACACAGTAGAGTGCGGCACCCTCTGAAAAGAAAGGGTAGCACTTGCTAGAAAAGAATGAGTGGACGACAGGTTGTGAGAGTCTCCTGTCCGTACCTGGAGAGGGAGTCCTTCCGGCGCGGATGCGTTTGCTCATGAGTTTGTATGAGGAAGAAATGTATGGACACTGCTACGTTACCGTCTTCATCAGTACCTGAACGCACACCAGCTACGAGCCGGGTGCCTCGTCCTGTTCTTGTGAGCATCATGATCGCCTTGCTGCTCACCGCTTTTCTGGAAGCGTTGGATAACCTGATCGTGACGCCTGCCCTGCCTCGCATTGCCAGCAGCTTGCATGGTTTCGATAGTTATACGTGGGTGGTGACCGCGTAACTGCTGGCCACGACGGCGGTGGTGCCTCTGGCGGGGAAGCTCTCGGATCAGTTTGGGCGCAAAGGCTTCCTGCTCAGCGGGATCGCCCTCTTCCTGCTGGGGTCAGGGCTGGCCGGCGCTTCCCAGACGATGGACCAGCTGATCCTCTTTCGGGCCATTCAGGGACTCGGCACAGGGGTTGGCATCGGGCTGGTGGCCGCGGTCATCGGGGATCTCTTTCCCCCTGAACAGCGAGCCAGCAAGCAGGGCTTGATCGGCATCGTCTTTGGCGTTGCTCAATTGTGTGGGCCGACGCTGGGCGGCTGGATCACCGATCATGGCCCACTCTTCTCCGGCTTCGTCACCGAGGCCACCCGCTGGCGCTGGCTGTTCTACCTCAATCTGCCGGTTGGCCTGCTCACCCTGCTCATACTCGGGATCTTCCTGCCCGCCCGGCCAGTCGGGCAAGCGATCAGGCATTCCACGCTGGCACGTATTGACTGGTTCGGGGCGGTCCTGTGCGTCTCGGCGACCTGCAGCCTGTTGCTCGGCCTGAGCCTTGGAAGCGGGCAGAACTCGGCCTGGACATCGAGGCCCTTGATTGCTCTGCTGGGCGCCTCGGCGGTGCTCTACGCGCTCTTTCTGCTAGTCGAACGCAAGGCCACTGAACCCATTCTGCCTCTCGTTCTCTTTCGCAAGTCGATCTTTGCGGTTGACGCGCTCCAGACGCTCATCCAGGGCATGATCCTCATTGGGATTTTCATCCCGCTCTCGTTGTTGTTACAGGGCGTGCTGGCTCTCTCACCAACCGGTACGGGAGCTTTGATCACCGCGCTCTCGGTCAGTCTGACCCTGGGGGCGGCAGGCGCAGGGGTGAGCATTTCCCGGCGCAAACGGTACCAGCTGACGGCCATCGTGGGTGCGGCCATCATGACGATCGGGCTTTTCCTGCTCGCAGGCATGGCCGAGCCTGGCAGTCTCTTGCTGATCGGACTCGCCCTGTTTCTGGTCGGCCTTGGCGCAGGCTCCTTCTTTACGATCCAGATGGTCGTGGCGCAAAACGCTGTCCCGCAGACACAACTGGGAATAGGAACCGGCGTCATTCGTTACCTCGCTCAGTTGGGCATGACGCTGGGTGCTGCCCTGATGGGGATCGTCGTGAACGGGGCTCTGGCGGGAACGACTGGAGCTTCCCTGCCGACAACCGCCCCCGCTCAGCTCCAGCTTGTCGGGGTGCTCCAGCATGGCTTCTGGGTCGTGCTGGCACTCAGTGCGCTGCTCCTCCTGACCACCTTCTTGCTGAAGGACGCACCTGGAACGCAGCAGTCTTTGAAAGAAGCCAAATAGGGATGACCGCGCTGCCACCTGAGTTGGTATTGGTGGCAGCGCGGACGCCTTGGTCTTGTCGAGCAGAAAACGCGCCCGAGAACGCAACGAGAAAGGAACGCAAACATGTCACAAAGCGACGCTACGTCGGCTGATCCAAAGCCGGAGATTTCACCGATTGATCTCGAAGAACAATCCAGGCAGAGCATGCAAGCCCTCGGCAATCTGATTGAGAGAATCAGCGCCTGGTTATTTGCATTTGGAAGTTGGATCTTTGGAGGCTTGATTGCTTTCAACCTGCTTGTTCTCGCCTCCCTCTTTACAATAGGGCCTATTCATCCTGCAATCCTGGTTTCTCTCACCGCTTTTGCCTGTGCTCTGCCTTTGAATGTGGCCGGGCTCTTCTTACTGAAGCTGATCCAGGAGATGAAGGACGTTAACATCGATGAGCAGATGCTGCATGCATTCCAGGACACTGGCTTCCCTATCGAAGCATATTTTCCTCCCTCCCAGGAGAGAGTGTCTCTGTACAAAAGAAGAACAGATGTAGCGCTAGGCTATTCCACAGGGATACTGGCGTTCTCGGTTGCGCTGACCTTGACTGGTATGGTTTCAGTGCTGTGGTATATGGCGTGGTGGGTTGGAGTCGTCTTCTTCGCAATGGTCCTGGTCAGCCAGGTCCTGGTCATCATCGTCATCGCCCACTCATTACCTCCCGAATCGGAAGCGGAGAAGGAGCAGAAGAGGCGTTACAGGGAACATCTTGCCAGGCAGAGAAAAGGGCAGCGTAAGGCTGAGCAAGAGAGGCAGAAGGATGGAAGCTGTGCCGTAATCTCGCCTCCTCCTTCGTCGCTGGAGGAGGCGAAGCCCTCACAAGAAGATTGACAATCCACTACCTTACCTCTTACAGGTCCGAGTGGATTTCATACAAGATATGCTGCTTACCTCATCAGTTACTTTGCGGTTAGTAACAGCTTACGTAGCACTACCCCCACCTGTGAGAGAAAGACCTGAATTGGGTGGCGAGAGTCCGATGATCTCCGGCTTTCGTCCATCAGCTTGTGCATGGCGAATCAGATAGAGGTGCGTCATGCCTCTAGATGCTCCTTCTCTCCAGAATGGTCTCAGATTATCACATCTGGAGAGAAGGAGGCAAATGACGAGCTGCAAGAAGCGAGTGCACTTTTGAGAAGCTCTGTAACATGATCTATTGACGTTGACGTCAACGTTAACCTTGTGATATACTATAACTATCCCAGGAGATAGTCTTTCCTACCCCTTTATCTAAAAAGGTTACATACTATGGTCACCACAGAAATACTGAGAAGAGATGAAAAACAGCTTTATACGATCGAGCAGGTAGCAAACCGTACAGGCTTCACCAAACGCACACTGCGCTATTATGAAGAGCTAGGATTACTGCCGCCGACAGGTCGTACAGAGGGAAACTACCGGCGCTACACTGAAAGCGATATCCAGCGGTTAGAGCAAATTAAAAAAATGCGCGAACTGCTGGGATTTACTCTCACAGATATCCGCGCCATTCTGGATGCAGAAGACGAACGAGAGCATATTAAAACTGCTTATAAACAGGAAACGGATGCAGCAGCTAAAATTGTCCGTTTGAATCGTGCGGATGAGTTGATCCGCCGCCAACTGCAACTTGTTCAGCAAAAAATCGACGGATTAGAGCAGATGCGAGCTGCATTGATAGCGAAATTAGAACGTCACGAACAAGTACAAAACGAATTATTAAACACCTGGCAATAATATTCTTATAAAAATAGATCGGATCCCTGGCCTTATGAAAACCATACAACATCGTCAAGATATCGCAGTCCAAGAAACTGCGTTCGATACAGAAAAGCAGCAGGCGCGAGGCCTGCTGCGCGCATTTGTAGCATTACGTCATCGCAATTTTCGTCTATTCTGGTTTGGCCAGCTTGTATCACTGATCGGAACCTGGATGCAGAGCATTGGTCAATCATGGCTTGTGCTCGAACTCACCCACAACGCGTTGCTGTTGGGAGTGGTAGGAGCGCTGCAATTCCTGCCTGTTTTGCTTTTCACACTTTTTGGCGGCGTTCTTGCCGATCGCTTGCCCAAGCGCACAGTGCTCCTGTTTACACAATCCTCGGCCATGATCCAGGCACTGATCCTCTGGATACTTGTGGCAACGGGGAGTGTGCAAATCTGGCATATCTTTGTGCTGGCGACGTTGCTGGGATTGACCAACTCCATCGATATGCCCACTCGACAGGCTTTTGTAGTGGAAATGGCGGGACGCGAAGATCTAGCAAATGCGGTTGCGCTCAACTCATCGCTCTTTAATATGGCGCGTATCATTGGCCCTGGCATTGGTGGACTCATCATTGCAGCGCTTGGCGTTGCCCCGCTGTTCCTGCTCAATGGATTGAGTTTCATATCAGTGCTCATCGGGTTAGTAATGATCGATATGACGAAACTGCATGCGCTGGACAGGCGCCTGGCAATGCAGAAGCTGGATCAGAAGCAAGGGACAATCAAAAGCTTGCGCGAGGGGCTGGTTTACGTCTTCCAGACACCTTCCGTTCTGCTGATCATCGCGGTGATTGGCGCAATTTCACTGTTTGGCATCAACTTCAACGTTGTGCTACCGCTCTTCGCAACCGAGGCCTTGCACGCGGGGCCAACTGGCTTCGGCTTCATATCCTCATCCTTTGGAATCGGGTCGCTCCTATCTGCGCTCTGGTTGGCATGGAACAACAAAAAGCCGAGTGTGCAGCAGATGCTCGTTGGAGGTACCGTCTTTTGTGCCGCTGAAGCAGCATTTGCCATCTCGCATCTGTACGTGCTGTCTCTGGTATTGATAGCCGCCGTTGGCTTCGCGCAAATCGCTTTTACGGCCATTGCAAATACAACACTGCAAACGGTTGCACCAAATCATCTGCGTGGCAGAGTAATGAGCGTGTACATGATGGTCTTTAATGGATCGACACCAATAGGGAACCTCTTTACAGGCGGCCTGGCAGCTCCGTTCGGCGCATCGATATCACTGCTTGCTGGCGCTGTACTCAGCCTCGTTGCAGTGGTCTTCGGCTGGATCTATCGCAAACCGGCGGAGAAGAGCCTCGCGGAAGCTACAACTATTAAGATCGGCGAGTAAACGAAGAAGGGCCTGTCCTACGTAATGATTGAGGGACTGCGCCTCTTCATTCAGTAGTTGGCTTTCGAGAGACTCCTCTTTCCTTGCTCTTCCGCTTATACTGGGGGTTGGGCCATAAACAAGTACCCTGGCATCAGGGGGCAATTCCTGATGCCAGGGTACTTTGGTATTATCAATGGCAAAGTGAAAGAACAACAATGGTCCATCATGATATCATATCTATAGAACCAGGGAGTCAAAGCGGCTTCCATTCCAGAGGCCTCTTGCCCGTGCATGAGAGGATGCGTAACACTCGACATGGGCAAGAGCTTGCTTGCTCTTCGTTCGTGTTCAGGAGACTTTGTCTCTGTAGGCTCCGTTCCGTTTGATATGAGACCATTGCATCACTATTCCTCATTTATACCTGATCAATCTACGGCCATACCTGTAATGCTGGTTGACAGCGTAATATTTCCAAGGTTAATGCGAACAAGGCTCCCGTCATTCTGCACTTGGAAAGCACTCAAAGTAGCTGTACCAGGATCCAGGACGTAGAGGAAGTGACTGCTATCGGCCAGACCCAACTCGCCCGGTTTACTACCCGTGCCGGTACTGGCGGTAGAGGGCAAAAGTGTGAGCGCTCCATTTTGACCGATGAGATAGCCAGAGACGGAACCACTGCCTGTGTTGGCTGTGTAAGCAAAGCTACCATTGCCCGTGATCGCTACCCAGCAAGGGGCGGTTTGGTGATCAGCTACCGGCCCATCGTCGAGATTGACCTTGCCGTTTTGCAGTTCATAAGAGGTCACGGCTCCAGCGTTAGGAGCCCCTCCGAAGGCATCGGAGACAATGAAATGAGAAGACTGGACCGGGTTAAAGGCAAAACCAAAAGGCTCGTTGCCGGTCGAAGGAGTGAATGTAGGCTGACTGAGGCTACCATTTGTACGGATGTGATAGCTATCGATCAAATTGGTAGTCTTGTCGGTGACAATCAATGTATCACCAGCGGGGTCAGCCCGTACCTCTCAGCGAGATCGATGCCTGCCTGGTCAAAACCATAACATTGTGTATCACGAAGAACATGTTTCTCTTTTACCAGGATGAGCCTGATACATGGCTTCAAGCTTTTCTGCCTCGCTATCGGCTTCCTGTTCAACCCGCTGGGAGACCGGTGGTATGTATTTCCGCATGCGTATAAAGCAGGCTGCGATAATCGACGCGATCAGGACGAAGTTGAAAGGTTATGGATGCCAGAACAACTGGAAAAAATGGTGTTACACTTGCTACAAGTGAAACAAGTGAAACAAAAAGTATGCGGAGTTAGAAAGAGGAGAGAAGGAGGCGTTCAAATTTTCTCGCTTGTTCCAACAGTTACATAACTTTTGCCATACTGCCTGTTGTATATTATTACCAGTACGGGTGAACCTGGTCGTCCCATTAAATTAATAAGAGGAGGAACACATCCAATGGCAGAACCTTTTGAATACATATCACACGCGCGTCTGATATATCAAGACGGCTACCGCAACGCGTACCTTGGAGAGGTTCCAGATCCTGTTGTCTATGGGGTGCAGGGGAAGTTGCGCGAGTATTACGGGGCAAAAGAGGGTCCTGCAATTGCTTCGACCCTGGATCATATCGTTGCCGCCGTCGCAGGCTGAATGTACGGCACACTTGCCGGCGCCCTGGCAGGGCGCAAGATTCGCTTTGACCGTGACCTCTACACTGCTACCGTCGATGGACGTATTGTCGGGATTGGCAAGACTATTCGCATTGAAGCGATTACCATCCACTACGATCTGACTGTTCCTCCAGAATCGCGCGCGGAGGCAGAACGCGCACTTAAGGTACACCCGGAAGGCTGTCCTGCACACCAGAGCGTCAAAGATGCTATCAAGGTGACCTGGGATGCTATGCTACATCTTGGCGATGAAGTCATTCACCTGAGGAGCGATCCTTCTCGGGAATAGAACGAATTGGGTAGAGGCTCTTCATTTATCCTATATTTCTGCTGGTCAGTGGCGCGCAATAACCATCTGATTGGGTGCTGTCTCCCACATCGGGGGCTGTACCGGGCGCAATCGATAGCGTTGTCCTATAGTGGCAAGAATTAACTTTGCCTCCATCAGCGCGAACATATTGCCTGTATATGGACATGAGCTGCCAGAAAAAGGAAAGTAGGCGAAGGGTGGGCGACTGCTGGAGCGTTCAAGTGAGAAACGCTCGGGATCGAATTGGACTAATAAAGATCATGCTGTTTGCTGGAATGTGATAGCCGCGAATCTCGTCATCGGCAATAGCCTTGCGCCCGAACATCCAGGCTGGTGGGTAAAGACGCAGCGCTTCCTCTAATATCATCTGCGTGTATGACAATCTGGCAACATGCTCAAAGGTGGGTAAATTTCCGCCAAGCACGTCATCCAGTTCCGCGTGAAAGCGGCGCTCTACATCTTATTGACTCTTAAAAATGCCCGCTCGGAATCGCTCACACCTTCCCCGAGATCCATGTTGAACAGGGCCTTTCCTGTATTAAACAGGGTCAGGCGAAACATCTCTGTCACAATATCAAGCGGTTTTTCGCCTCCTCCGCGCTCTGTGCCTTTCTGCCAGCGATTGAGCATAGCAACCGTGGCCCTTGTCACCTGCACGCCAAGAGCCGCGATGCGGTTGCGGTAGAAGGGTGGCTGTATGAGGCGTCTCTGGCGCGGCCAGGATTGTCCATCGTTCGTTATCAGCTCTTTACTCCAAAGCGGACTGAGCATATGGTAGAGAAAGAAATCTTTGTTGTTGTAATTTTTATGGTTACCCTGGACAATATGCTTGATGGCATCAGGGTGATTGACGATAAGGGTTGGCCAGAAAACGAAGCGTATACGGACAATATCCCCATATTGGTGGCTGAGCTCTACAAAAAAACGTGAAGCATCACGCTGCATTTGAGATGTCGCCGTCCTCATTTTTTATTGCCCTTTTCTGGATCAAAGAGACCATACTGTTTTTCCTTATTGGTTATTTCTAGAGTACTGGGGGAGCGTTCCCAAATCGTTACGGCCGGCGTTACGAACGAATATTTCACAGACATTTTGTAACTACACTTGATTTCTCGTGGTCAGCATCATTCCCAAAAACAGTGAGGGGTAAAGTGAAGAGGTAATTAAGAGGTGAAAGGGCCTCATACACCGGCTAATGCTAACAACCCGTTTGAGAAGCCTCCGCGCCAGCTAATATACTCGTGGCCTCCACCCAACTCAGCATATTGTACAGGGTATCCTTTGGCCAGTAAGACATCGTAGAGGTGCCGGTTGACCATCAGTAAGTCATAGCCCGGAATACGCTCAAGCCGTCCCACATCGATATAGAAGCGGAGAGGTTGCCTGGGGCTGACCGCAAACTGCCGTGTCAACCACTGCTGCGCTATTTTTTCCTCGGCATCCCAATTCCACCAGAACGACCCTGATTGAGAAAGCACATTCCCAAATATCTCAGAAGCATGCAAACCAGTATAGGCAGCAGCCAGGCCGCCTGCGCTTGACCCTCCCACGATGGTTTTCATTGGGTCAGCAGTGATATAGTAGTGCCTGCGAAGCCAGGGAACAAGCTCCTGGACCAGGAAATCGACGAAAAGTCGATGGCCCGTCAGTTCATGGTTACGCGACTCTGGTGGGGAATCGAGCATCACGGCAACCATTGGCGGCAGAAGACCTTCAGCGAGCAGGTTATCCAGGATTATAGGAGTAGGAATAAGCTCAAGGTAGGCTGACCCATCAAACAGGAGGAGGAGCCCATACGGCCCGGCGCTCTGTTCGTACCCGGGGGGAGTATAGACCCAGGCCCGGCGACTGTTCCTCAACATATGACTGTGGATATGATGCAGCTTCAACTCCCCCTTTGGCACACCTGTGCGCGGCATAATCCAGGGCTGAGGAGGGGCAGCAGGCAGTTCAAGCGCCGACATATGTATTTCCCTACTCCAGGGATCTTCCTGATTCCTGGGGAAAAGAAACGTCCTGGGATTGAGCGGGTCACGCCGGCAGGCGGCCAACCGTTTCTCCATGTTATCGATGCTCCAAGGAAGGAGTGTATCATTAGGGGAGAAACGATAGATGGCACGAGTATCAGAGCGCATAATGTAGGTTTTGTACCAGAGATCTGTATTCAACATGCGGCTCATCTGGTTCTCGGAAATGTTCCATCCGACCAGCGCCCCGGCGACGACAACATTCTGTATCTCTTCATTTGCTTGCCAGAGAAAGGTCACCAGGACATGGATGTCATCGCTGGGGATGGTTTCGATAAGAGGAGCTCCTTGTGCTGTGATCTCTCGCCAGAAGGTAACAAGAGCTGTGTGGTTGCCATATAGCAACTCTTCTTGTAGAGCAGCTAGGCACGGACTCACAAGAGTTGCTTGAGATATCATGAAAATCCTTTCTTGAGATCGTGTTTATTCTTATAGTCATCTATGCAGAGAACTGTACCAGCCACCTCTCGCGTGTCAATCGATTTGTGAGATGTACTGTATCATATGTCACATTGTTCGGCAAACTCCAGGGCAAGCAGCAAAGGGCCGATTTTTGGCGGCCAGCATGCATATGTGCTACACTCACAGCAGGCAATACTTCCTTTTCACATGAGTTTCACCAGTTACCACTCAACGGGGGGTATCATTGGACAATATAAAGAATTACTTGACAGATATGGATGGGGTCATCCTGCGGGGGACGGCGCTCGTCCCAGGGGCGGCAGAGTTTGTGCTGCAGCTGCAGGCTAAAGGAATCCCGTTCCTGATTCTTACCAATAACTCGCTGTACACCCCGCGCGACCTGCAGGTACGGCTGCACTTTATGGGACTGGATGTAGCACCGGAAGCGATCTTCACATCCGCGCTGGCGACCGCGCAGTTCCTACACGATCAGAGGCCTGGTGGGCGAGCGTATGTCATCGGGGAGTCTGGGCTGACAACGGCGCTGCATGAAGTTGGTTTCATTCTGACCGATCAGGCGCCAGAGTATGTGGTGTTGGGTGAGACGACGGCCTATAGCTTTGAACGCATTACCCGCGCCATTCGCTTCGTGATGGCTGGCGCACGTTTCATTGCCACCAATCCAGATACCATGGGGCCAGGTGAAGGGGGAGTCGTCCCTGCGACTGGTGCAGTAGCCGCATTGGTCAGTGCGGCCACAGGTGTCAAGCCCTATTTCATCGGCAAACCGAACCCGTTGATGATGCGCACTGCCCTGCGCACGTTGGGAGCTCATTCCGAGAACTCCGTGATGATCGGTGATCGCATGGATACCGATATTATCGCCGGGGTCGAGAGCGGCCTGCGCACCATCCTGGTGCTGACGGGAGTCACCAGGCGCGAGCAAATCGAACGCTTCCCTTATCGCCCTACCTGGGTACGTGAGTCCATCGCGGACGTCGAGGTGTAAAGCCTACATGTGAGATCAGGTAAAGAAGGGTTAAGATGAGCAGACAACACACAACCGATGTCGTCATTGTCGGTGGGGGAGTGATTGGTTGTTCGATAGCCTATCAGCTGGGTAAAGCAGGGGCCGAGGTCATCGTTGTAGAACGGGAAGAGGTGGCGGCCGAGGCTTCAAGCGCCGCTGCCGGGCTGCTCGCACCCATTGGCGAGATCTCCGGTCAGAGCGCTTATGCCAACCTGCTCCTGGCAAGCTGGTCCCTTTATCCTGAACTTATTCCTACACTCGAAGAGGCAAGCGGGGTGCGGGCAGAATACTATTGTCCCGGCTCCTTGCACACGGCAACAAACGCAGCGGATGCCGGGTTACTACGCCGGCAGATGGCAATATGGGAGCCACTCGGATTGCAAGTGACATGGTTGACAGGAGACGAGGTCCGAGTGCGAGAACCTCTGCTGACATCTGGTGTAGAGGCAGCTATCTATACGCCGAAGGATGGCAGCATCAAGCCTGCGGCTATGACCAGGGCTTATGCCGGGGCTGCGCGCCAGCAGGGGGTGTTGTTCTATGAGCGTACCGAGATCACAGGCATTCAACGTAGCGCCTCCACGGTGACGGGCGTGCAGACAGCGCTGGGCGAGGTGATAAGTTGTAACCAGCTGGTAATTGCCGCCGGAGCGTGGTCCGCGCGTTTTGGCGAGTGGCTGGGGCTCTCTATACCCGTCAGCCCCATGCGAGGTCAGATCCTTTCCCTCAGGCAACCGGTCTCTCCCCTGAAGCACATCCTTTTTGGCGAAGGCGTGTATCTCGTTCCCAAGCTCGACGACACGATCTACGTTGGGGCGACGGTCGAGCAGGCCGGCTTCGATAAAAGCGTTACGGCGGAAGGCATCGCATGGCTGCTCTCGAGCGCCATTCAGCTGGTACCGACGCTGGGGACTGCCCCTATCGCCAATATATGGGCGGGCCTACGTCCATGGTCACCGGATAGCCGCCCCATTCTTGGCAAAGCGCCTGGTTGGGAGAACGTGACGCTGGCCACCGGACATAGCGCCACGGGCTTTGAGTTGAGCGCGATTACAGGTGTCACCATAGCCGAACTGGTGATGACAGGGCAAACGCAGGAGATCATCAGCGCCTTCGGTGTGGAGCGCTTTTTAGAGGGATCATAAGGCAAATTCCGCGAAGACCGGGAGGTGATCGCTGGCTTCATACCCTGCAACGCCCGCGGCTTTGACCACGACATAGGATGTTGAGAGGCGTGGAGCGAGCTCTGGGCTGGCAAAGATGAAGTCGATACGGCCGGCAGGGATTGGGGATGGATAGGTGAGGCCGGGGGAGCGTGGGTTGATACGGCGGTAACAATCAACGTAGCCAGCTTCGTCCAGGAGTTCGAGACTGGCGCTAGGAGCATAGAGGAGGCTCGCAGAGTCTGTAATAGCGGAGAGGAAGGTATTTCCTGGGAGGGCCTCGAGGGCGCGTATCGATGAACGTATAGCAAGGTCGAGCTCTGCCTGTGCGGCAGAATCGCTATTTTGCTTTGGATACGCTTGTGTGGGATTGAGAAAGTAGGAGAGGAGCGCGCTGGTTTTAATGCTTTCACCGGGGGCGACGGCGTTGAAATCACCCATGAGCATGTGGGGCGTTCCTTGCCTGGCTGCCATGGTGCGAAGGATTTCTTGCATTTCTGTTTGTCGAATGCGATTACTTACAGAGCCTCCATTGTTTTCCTCGAAAGTTACCTCCAACAGGTGCTGTTTGGTCAAGATGTCGGGGCGAACGTGAGCCTGTATATCTTTTACCGGTAGTCGGCTGAGCAGGACGACATGCCAGTCTGTGTGATGATTTGCCTCTCCACTCATACTGAGGTGCATACCGAGTTTTTGGGCCAGTTCTTCGGCAACCTGCGGATCGGTGGCTTCGGTCAAGCCGATAATGTCGGCCCTGGTTGCCTCTATGATGGTAGCTAATTTGTCGGTGCGATACGTTCCACCTGATTGTATATTGTAAGAGAGTACGCGGGTCATATGTATTTCCTGTGGCAGCCCCACCCGGTCCAGCATGGGACAAGATTTATCGTGTTCCTACTCCATTGTTTCGTTCGCCAATACATTGTAGCACAATGTAATTAGCGTTAGAGGATTTTTGGACGGGTGGTGTGCGCTTCGTTTAGATGCGTGAAGCTTATGTACGGACTGTTTCCATCTTCGTTCACTCCTCGAGTTGAGTTCTGGGGATGCTCTTGTAACTTTCGCTACCTTGTTTATAATTGAGTTGATAGGTTAAAAGCAAGCATTGTGACTTTGGAGGAGGGAAAATTTAGGGGTATGGTTCCTGCAGCATTCGCTAATTTCTTTGTGGCCAGCACCGGCGCTGGCGCTGCCCTGGTTGGTTTGCTCTTTGTAGCGCTTTCTATAGCGCCAGAACAAACGGTGCTGGAGGGAGCTTCACTGGAGAAGCGAGCTCTGGCGACCAGCGCGTTTACAGCTCTGCTCAACGCGTTTTTCATTTCGTTGGCAGCCTTGATACCCTCTTCGAATCTGGGTTGGACGGCATTGGTATTGAGCCTGGTTGGGCTGTCTAATACCTTGACGCTGGGATGGAACCTGCTGAGCCAACGTTCTCATTGGCGCAATATGGTACGCAGGGTATTTATACTCGTGGTGAGTCTCGTTCTCTATGGCTTCGAGCTTTATTACGCGGTGCAACTTTTCCGATTCCCTGGGCAGTCCAATCCAGTTTTTGCGCTGACTGGGCTGCTGATGGGTACCTATGGCCTTGGCCTTGTACATGCCTGGGAACTGATTGGGGTGCGCCGCTACGGCCTGCTGAGCTGGCTGAGCCCCCTACGCGATGCTTCTGGCCCGGAAGCAAGAAAAAGCGAGACTGGGCAACCTCAGCAGGATAAGAGCTCAGAAGGCAAGGAAGGAACCTAGCCATTATTCCAGGGGGAACTAGTCAAAAGAATGTTTCACGTGTGACGCTGGATGTGATAAGCTAGTTACTGGCTCAGGTTTGAGTAAGATCGTTTAAATTACCCGCTGGCACTCGCCAGTTCGTCTAGTCTCAGGTTAAACTACAGTCGCAAGTATCAAAGCAATGAAAGGAAGAGACACATGGCAATACAGTGTAGTCATCTGGATCAGATACGAGAGGTCACACCGAGCGCGAATGGCTGTGAGGACTGTTTGAAAATTGGCGATAGCTGGGTTCACTTGCGCGAGTGCCTGATTTGCGGGCATGTCGGATGCTGTGACTCCTCGAAGAACAAGCACGCGACGAAACATTTCCACGCGACCAACCACCCGATTATCCAGTCCTTCCAACCTGGAGAAGACTGGCGCTGGTGCTACATCGACGAGGTGATGTTTTAGTAACCTCAATTTGTAATCAATTCTCGCCAGGAGGTTTCCATGAGCACCCATAGCTGTGTCATTGCCCCGCGTTTGAAGGACTCGCTTGCCACGGCAGATGCGAGTAAATATGGCAGAATGTTTCCCGATCTGCCCAGCCCTGTGACGGACGAGGCCATTTTATTGAAATTAGGACGAGCCGGGTCAATGATGGATGCCGCCTCGAGGGTCGGTGAGAATGAGGCACCAACCGACAATCCGCGCATACCCGCCGGATTCCCCTTTCTAGGGCAGTTTATCGCGCATGACATCACGGCGGATCGCAGTCTCCTGCTGCATCATGCGCGCCTGAACGAATTGCGCAATTTTAGAACGCCGCGCCTCGATCTTGAATCGCTCTATGGCGGCGGACCTACAGGGAGCCCATATCTCTATGACCTCGATGACGCTGACAAGTTGCTTATTGGCGTAAATGACCAGGGAGAGCTGGCCGATGTCCCCAGGAACCGGCAGGGGCGTGCGCTGCTTGGCGACGCGCGAAACGATGTCCACCTCTTTATTTCGCAGTTGCACCTGGCCTTCCTCAAATTTCACAATGCGATCGTCGACTACCTGAGGGCTGAGAGAGTGCCGGGCGCACAAGTTTTCGCTGAGGCACAGCGCCTGGTGCGCTGGCACTACCAGTGGATCGTCGTCAACGAGTTCCTTCCGCTCTCTGTAGGTGATGATCTCGTGAGCGATCTGCTGGCTAATGGTTTGAAGTTCTATACCTTTGTCGAACAGCCCTACATACCGGTGGAGTTCGCCGATGCAGCGTACCGCTTTGGGCACAGCCAGGTCAGGTCAATCTATACGCTCAATAACGGCGGCGCAAAAGGGCAGGTCTTCCCAGATTTTGCCGGCACCTGCCCGGTACCACATGACCGGGTTATAGACTGGGCGTATTTTTTCAGCGTAGATCAAGGGAGACCGCCACAGGCGAGCAAGCTGATCGATACCATTCTTGCCCATTCGCTCAGTGATTTGCCCACGTCGGTGGTGGGAGAGACGAAGACCGCTCAAGAACATTCGCTGGCCTATCGCGACCTGGTGAGGGGGGAGGCACTTGATCTGCCCTCGGGGGAAGCTATCGCAAGGGAGATGGGCGTCGAACCGCTCTCTACCAGCGAGGTTGGTCTGTACGACCTTGGCTGGAAAAGCGAAACGCCGCTCTGGTTTTATATTCTGAAGGAGGCCGAGGTGCGCAACAGGGGTGAGTGGTTGGGCGAGGTTGGTGGACGGATTGTGGCCGAGGTTCTGCTCGGACTGATCGATGGCGATCCCTCTTCTTATCGCAATGCCGAGACCGAGTGGCAGCCTGTACTACCAGGGGCGCAGCCAGGACACTTCACGATGACCGACCTGTTTCGTTTTGCAGGGGCAGTCTAACGATGCAGGTGAATGAGGCTTTTCCTTTCGATCAGACGCGACTGCAAACAGACGTTGTACCAGGAGAAGGTGCCGCATTGCCCGGGCAGTGCCTTCTCGTGCTTGGGGCGGGACCGAAGGCGATAGCTATTGCTGCTAAACGCCACGTGCTGGCGAAACGAGGCTATAAGGTGCCCCGCCTGGTAATCGTCGATTCCAAAGGCGTCGTCGCGCACTGGTCGGGTGGCTTTGGCTTTACAGATGGGAGACAACTGCTCGGGACGCGCCCTGAGAAGGACGTGGGCTATCCGTACGCCTCGACAAGCTGGGGTGATGATGACGAGAACCAGGAGATTGCCGGCGAGATGTTTTTGCTCTCCTGGCACAGTTACCTTGTTCACATGGGCAAATACCTGGACTGGGTCGACCGAGGCCGGACCAGGCCTACCCATAGAGAGTGGTCCTGCTACTTGCAGTGGGTGGCTAGCAGGATAGAGTTCGATATCGTCCTGGCCGAAGTGCGCACGATCGTGCTGAGTGAAGACGGTAAGCGCTGGCAGCTTGTTTGCAGGTCAACGGAAGATGATGCGGCTTTGACGGTAGAGGGTGATGGATTAGTGATCACCGGCCCGGGAACGCCCATTACTATTGAGGGACAGCCAGCGAACCATCCGCGCGTAATGGACGGTGGAAGCTTCTGGCTGCGTGTTGAGGAGTTTGCGCGGCTACGAGTAACCGTGAGTACTCCGCTGCACATTGGCGTGATCGGCACGGGAGAAACGGCCGCTGCGATTGTGATTGCCCTGCTCTCCGAGTGCAAGGAGAAGGCTTTTATCGAGGTGGTCAGTCCAAACGGGGTGCTTTACTCGCGTGATGAAGGGTTCGAAGAGAACCGGCTGTTTTCGGACCCCGATGGCAAGCTGGCTCGTCTACGCGGGGGTCATAAGCACCAGTTGAGCTGGTTGAGGATGAACGAGAGGGATAGGCGCGAGTTTTTGCGGCGTACGGATCGAGGAGTCTTTTCTGTGCACGCGATGGAGGAGGTGAATCGCGCCGAGAATGTGCGCTCCGTGATGGGAACGGCAAGACGTATGCAGGTTACAGAGGAATACGTCTTTGTCGACATGGAATATGACGGCGAGGTGGAGCGAGACACGTACGATTATGTGATCGTTGCGGTTGGCTTCAATGCTCTCTGGTTTACCAAACTATTGCAGGGGCGAGCATATGAGCGACTGGCCGGGGTAACGGGCTCATTCGATAGGGTGACGACCGAGCGTGCGATTGGTGAGGATCTGTCTATTCGCGGCTTCGAGCCGCGGCTACACCTGCCAATGCTTGCCGGTGTTGCGCAGGGGCCGGGATTTCCAAATCTGAGTTGTTTAGGGCTGCTTTCGGATCGTATACTGGCGTCCTATGCAGCGGGAGGGACGTGAACCCTATCTCGGCCGGGAGATAATCCATGACCGCCATTTGCAACTCCACGCGCCGCTGATCAATCGTGGCTATGAACGTTTGGTCGCGCTCGCTACTCGCCACACGCTTCGCTCTTCGATCATACTCGTCCTCGCTTTGCTCTTCTAGCGTTCAATAAGCGGGCGCTGTGCTTCCTGTTGATGATGCGCCATCAGTTGATGAAAATCTCCGCCATGACTTGAGGGGTCGGTGTGTATAATGGCTTCGGAGAGCCCCTTGACCTCGTGAACCAGGCGATGGCGGACCTCTTCAGCGATAGCGTGGGCATCGGCCAGTTTCAATTCTGGATCGACCTCGATGTTCAGAGTGACGTGGAGGGTATGTCCAATCCACCTTGCGCGCGGATCGGTAACAGCTTCAACGCCAGGAACCTTGCTGGCTATAGTTAGAATGGAAGGGATAAGACGCGGGTCAACGGCATCGAGGAGGCGTTGCAAGACGCTGCGCGTAGTCGAGTAGACAACGGTGAGAATGACCGCGGTGATAACTAGGCCGGCTATCGGGTCGGCAAGGGGGAAGCCAAGGGCAACGCCGATCAGTCCGATGAATGCCGCCAGCGACGTGAGGCCATCAATGCGAGAGTGTTGCCCATCGGCGATAAGTGGAACGCTATTGATGCGTTTCCCCACTGAGATTTTGTATTGTGCGAGGATCTCGTTGCCTGCCACTCCGATCAAGGCCGCCGCCATACTCAGGTAAAGTTGTGTCGGGACCGAACCGGTGGTGAGCTTTTGAATAGACTCGACCGCACCAGCGACCGCGCTGGCGATAATCACCAGCACAATGAAGATACCGGCCAGGTCCTCCGCCCGATAGTAACCATAGGTGTAGCGGCGGTTGGCTGCGCGGTTGGAGAGTACAAAGGCTATCCAGAGGGCAACCGTCGTCAACACATCGCCCAGGTTATGGAGGGCATCGGCGAAAAGTCCGGCACTGCCGCCAATTGCCGCGATGGCAAATTGAATCGCTGCCACGAGAAACATCCCAGCCGTTGAGATCTGTACAGCGCGCAGTCCTACTTCGTTGCCGTACAGGTCGGCGTCGACGCGGCCATGTTCGTGGCCATGCCCCCCATGCCCATGTCCATCATGCTCATGATCGTGTTCGCCATGGTCGTGATCATGTTCCTCGTGATCATCGTGACTATGCTGGTTTTCATCATGATCGTGATCATGATGATGCTCGCTCTCAGGTTCCTGCATCGCTACCCTCCTGCTTTGTAGTGTGTGAGCTTATGAAGGAGTCTCCTCGCATCTGTTATAATACAACACACGTTCATCGTTGTAAGATAGATGCAAAATGCCGTACTCTATATAAGCTGAGAAGTGTGCTAGCAATCATCTGCTGCAACCTAAATGATGGGTTAGATATCAGGCCACCAGGCCATGCATAGCAGGCGAGAAAGAAAGCTCGCCTCCATTCACTTTACTCCAATTACAGATATTTCCCTGAATTGTTCAGGAACAGTCCCGGCTGCACTAGTGCAGAGGGGCGGAGACTTGTTTGCAACTAGAATAAGGCTGTTCCATCTCGGGACGTGGGGACAGTAGGCGACCAAGTGGGATTGAGATGAAGTAGGAGAGAGCTGCCAACGTTGTGATGTAAAAACTGACAGGTAAGTTGCGACCTGTACCGACAAATGCCAGTATTAACCCACCCCATGTGAAAATCAGACCTAATGCTACGGCGAGGGAAATCGAGGTGAGCGGGCGACGAGTCAAATGCATAGCTGTCGCGGCGGGCGCAATCAGCAGCGCGAGGACGAGCAGGACGCCGACGACCAGCACCGTCTCAGCGGTTGTGATGCCCAGTAACACCAGAAAGATGATCGAGAGCAGGCGCACCGGAACACCGCGTGCCTCCGCAACTTCGGGATCAACTGAAGCAAAGAGCAGTGGGCGAAAGAGAAACGCTATCACCAAAAGCGTTGCAATACCACTGGCCAGGCTAATAAGAACGTCGATGAGTGTCACACTCAGTATAGAGCCGAAGAGAATGCCTACGCCTGCAGACGCGTTTGTGCCAGATTGAGAGTAGATGCTCAGGAACAGCGCCCCCAGGCCGAGTGCGAAAGAGAGTACCATACCAATCTCCACATCACGGCCGCGTATGCGTGTACCTAAAGCTCCCATGCCAAGCGCTGCTAGCAGTGCAAGGAAAAACATGCCCAGCAATGAACTGATACCAAGCACTGCCGCTCCGGTGGCGCCCGCGAAACCAATATCCGCAAGGGCTTCTCCTGCGAAGGCCTGGGCACGCAGGATAACAAAGTAGCCTATAACCGCAGTTACAACGGCGACAATTGTTCCTGCCAGGAAGGCATTTCGCACGAATTCTTGTTGAAACAATGCAAGCATAAGTCTCCTTTCAGTGGGTCGATCCACGTACGCGCCCGGTTGTCGGTACTGAATCGCTCTGTTCCCATTCGGCCGGGCTCCCTGGAGACAGAGAGGTATTCTGCCTGGTAATAGCGAGCTTCCGTGCGCGACGGCCAATCCACAATGGAGAGAGTAGGCGCACTGGAAGGTAAACGCCAAATGAAAGAGTAGCAATGTAAAAACTCACGGGCCAGGTGCTATTTGCCGCAAATAATATGCCTAGCCAGGTGTAAGATACTCCAAGAATTATTGCTAATATGATAGCCCATAACGGGCGCTGGACGATGCGGGCAGCTGTCGCGGCCGGCCCGATGAGCAGCGTAAAAACGAGCAGGGCGCCAACCACCTGCACCGAGAGCGAGACGGTGATGGCGATCAGAATGAGGAAGATCATTGCCAGGAAACGAATGGGAACACCGCGCGCCTCGGCAACCTCCGGGTCAAACGAACTGAACAACAACGGCCTGAACAGCACAAGCAGAATACCTAACGTGAGGATGCTGGAAATTGCAGTGATCAATACATCAGCACTGCTGATGCCCACGACTTGTCCGAACAGAATACTATAAACGCGTTCTGCATAGCCGGAGTAGAGCGATAGGAATAAGATACCCAGCCCAAGGGCGAAGGTCATGATGATGCCGATGGAGGTATCGCGCTCGGTGGCCTCTCTGCCCAGCAGAGCTATGCCAAGACTTGCCCCAATGGTGAAGATGTACAGCCCAATTACAGGATCGATCCCCAGAAGAACCGCCCCTGCGGCACCCGCGAAGCCAATGTTTGGCAGCGCGTGACCAGCAAAGGTTAAGCCGCGTATAACCATAAAGTAGCCTGCGACTGCCGCAATGATAGCCACGCAAGTTCCGGCGAGGAAGGCGTTCTGGATGAACGAGTATTGTAAGATAGTAAATATAGCCATTTCGTTTCCCTGAAGAGCGCAGGCGAGAAGGAACGCATTGCCCTTTTCAACCTCGAATGCTGGCGTGTTACGTTTCTGCGCCGACTACGAATACTCTGCCAAGTGCCTGTATCACCTCAACCGGTGTGCCATACAGACGGGTAAGTGTGGAACTCGTGATGACCTCGTTCGTGGTACCGATAGCGGTGTGTCCATTCGCCATGTAGAGAACGCGATCCACTACCGGAAGCAAAGGATTGATGTCATGTGTAACCAGCATTACAGCCACATTGCGCGATCGACATACTTTTTCTACCAGTGTCACAATCTCTTGCTCGTGACTAATATCCAGGTTCGCCAACGGCTCGTCGAGCAAGAGCAGACGTGGGTTGGTCAGCAAGGCCTGAGCGATGAGCAGGCGCTGTTGCTCTCCCCCTGATAACTGGCCGATAGGAGCGTCCGCAAAGGCAGAGGCATCCACTTCCAGCAGGGCCTTGTCAATGATTGCATTGCGCTTGTGGCTGGGTAGGCCTGGCCCCCAGCGATTGCCATCCAGGCCAAAACCGACTACGTCGCGTGCTCGCAAAGCAAGGTCGACTTCGAGGTTGCGATGCTGTGGGGCGTAACCAATAGCATCGTTGCCTCGGCGTGGCGGCCTGCCCAGGACTCGCACTATGCCTGCTTGTGGTTTCAGCATACCGAGCAAAAGCTTGAGCAAGGTGCTTTTCCCTGCGCCATTGGGGCCGAGTACGGCAATGAACTCTCCCTCATTCACATTCAAGCTGACATCCTCTAATATCGTCCGTTTGCCAAATTGAATGCGGATATGCTCCAGGGTGATAACTGGCTGCTGTGTTACTTTCGCCACGCTGTTGCTCCTCAATCCTGTCGCTTAGTGTCCCGTTGCCGTCGCTAACGCCTGCTGCAAGGCATTCAGTTGATCCATCATCCAGGTCTGGTAGGTTTTGCCTGGAGGCATGGTCTCCGAGACCGGCACAATCGGAATATTGAGATTCTTCGCCTGGTTCTGCAGATTCGTGGTTATCGGCGTCACAGTCTGCACATTGTAAATCAGAATCTTCACATCCTTTTTGGCGACCTGGTTATTCGTCTCTACCACGGTATTGGCAGGAGGATCATTGCCCTCGGCGATGGCCTTCTGAAACTCGAATGGTGTCAACACATCGAGACCTTCCGGGTTGGCCTGGTAAAGGTAGATCGTTTCCGTCAATGCAACCGGGGTACCCTTATACTTCGTGTTGATCTCCTGTATCTTCTGCTCTAAGAGTACCAAAGATTGCTTAAATGTTGCAAGGTTGTTGTCAAACGTAGATGCATGGGCGGCATCCAGCTTCTTCAAAGCAGCGGTGATAGCCTGTGCGATGGCTGGCATATTGTTTATACCGTACCAGATATGAGCATTATCTGGTAACTTGTGATCGGCGATATTCGCACCTACCAGCACTATCCTGCTGCTATTGGGGGAGGCCGATAGCAATTTGTCCATCCAGGTATCGTAGCCATCCCCATTCTCAATCACGAGTTGTGCCTTTGAGACTGCCAGGGCAGTAGGTACATTGGATGTATACTCGTGTGGGTCGATGTCAGGGTCGGACAAGATGCTGGTTACAGCAACACGATTGCCACCCAACTGCTTGACGATATCGCCGTAGAAGTTTTCTGCGGCCACAACATTAATGGCTGCAGAGGATGAAGACGTGCTGGATGGGGGCGTGGTGCCGCTGGTTGCGCCGCCACAGGCGCTCAGCAAAAATATGCTGATAATACAAAAGGTGAGCCAGAAAGAAGCCCTTCTTGGGATGGACATGTCTTTTCTCCTTAAAAGAAACACTTTAATGATACAATGTATCTTTATGGAGAATAGCACAGGTGAAAGGTTTCTGTCAATGATGTTTTGTTTTGGAGAAGATAATGAACCTGATAACGACAGTGTTATAATAACTCGGTTGACTGGATTGAGAGAGGGTACCATGACAGCCCTCTCCAGAGGGCATACTACTTGAGTTGACTAGGAGTCGAAAAGAAGATGACACGTCCTGATTTGAAACAGGTTGGTGGCTTGATGAGCCGGAACGAATGGCTGATCACCGGTGGGTCGGTGGCGTTGAGTGTCGTAGCCGGGCTGCTGACGGCTATCCATGCCAATGCGGTCCTCACCTTTGTCGTCTCGGGAGTCGCTCTCGCGCTGCTCGCGGCCCTGGTGGGCATGGGGACGGAACAAATCGGTTCACACCTGGGACCAGGAGCAACAGGGGTGTTACAGTCCTCGCTTGGCAACTTACCTGAACTCTTTGTCGGGTATTTCGCACTGCGTGAGGGGCTGATCACCGTGATCCAGGCGGCGCTGGTGGGCTCGATCCTGGGAAATAGCCTGCTGGTGCTGGGACTGGCCTTCTTCGTCGGGGGCTTGCGCCATGGCACGCAGCGCTTCGCTTCGGAGGTGCCGCGCATGATCGCCACGCTGGCGCTGCTGTCGGTGTCGGCGCTCATCTTGCCCACCCTGGTGTATTTCTTGCATACCCCGGCGTCCAAGCATGAGGATGCCTTTAGTATCGGCAGCGCGGTAATCCTGCTCATCGTCTATATTGCCAGTATTCCGGTCTCGTTGCAGGGCGGTCCAACAGCTCTTCCTGAAGAGCCGGAGGAACCGACAAGGCAGTGGCCTCTCTGGCTGGCGGTGGTGATCCTGGTGGTGGCTGGAGTGGGAGCGGCGTTCGTCTCGGATTGGTTTGTGGCTGCGCTGATCCCTGCAATAGATATTCTGCATCTTTCCCAGGCGTTTACTGGACTGGTGCTGGTGGCGCTGGCAGGCAACGCAGTGGAGCACGCTGTTGGAATCCAGCTGGCGGCGAAGAACAAAATGGATTATGCGATCAGTGTGATCCTCAATAGTTCGCTGCAAGTGGCGTTAGGCTTAATCCCGGTGCTGGTGCTGCTGAGTTTTTTTGTGGGACCGACGCACCTGACGCTGGTGTTGCCGCCTTTGCTGGTGGTGGCATTGGTGTTGACGGGGTTGTTGAGTACGGTGATTACCTATGATGGGGAGTCGACCTGGCTTGAGGGGGTTGCATTGATCGGCCTCTATGCCATTATCGCTGTTTCTTTCTGGTGGGGATAAGGTTTCCTTTGAGGTACAATAATAGTAAAAGGGAAGCTTATTCAATAGCTGTTGAGTGAAAGACAGAGCTGTGAGAGGATAGTGCTCACAGCTCTGTTATCTTTCTAATTCCCTGATGGGCTTGAAGACTGGAGAAGCTTGTCAAGTGTACGTTCTCTGATGCGGTAAGCTTGTCGTTTACCACGATGAGGAAGTATCACGGCATCTAAGACGCCAATTGAGATCCAACGTCGTACAGTTGTCGTATCTACTCGCAGGCGCTTCGCCACCTCACTAACGGTATACAAGTTCTCCTCCGGTTGCAAGTCGATGGGAGTCTGCTCTTGTTGAACAGCTAAATCAGAGCGTTGTCGAGGCATTATGCCCTCCTTTACAGGTTCTTGAGTACATGACTATGTTATAAGTAGTAGACGCATCCACCACTAATAATCGGGTAGTCGGGTTTTATTTTACAGTATAGAACATAATGGTGAGATGCGCATCACTAAAAAGGGTGATTCTTGAGAACTTTTTTCGGGTGAGAAGTGTACCACTCGAAAGACCGAGATTTTATTGTGAGATAATCCAGATTCATTTTCCAGGTGTACTTAGGTCAATCAAGGTACAAGCTCACCTGCTTGCACTAATGAGAAAGGGGAACAATGCGTACATCCATATTGTTTGTATGTATGTAAGGCAATAGAGAGAAAAAAAACACATACCCATTCGTGAAATGTTGTAGCTGTTGTGACGTCTCTGATGTTGCGTAGCCCCCATTATTGTGTCATCATTATTCATTGTCGGATGCGCGGATTTCATTTGCGCACAAGACGTTTTTTACATGTAAGGATGTGATTTATGAACGATCTACGAAAGCAGCCCGAATCCTATTGGAAAGAGAAACTGACGCCGGAACAGTACAAGGTTTGCCGGCTCAAAGGGACGGAGCGGGCTTTTACCGGTGCACTGTACAATAATCATGAAAAGGGAATGTACATGTGTGTCGCCTGTGGGCAACCATTGTTTTCCTCGGACACGAAATTTGACTCGGGAACAGGATGGCCAAGCTTTGACGATCCAATTAACCGGGAGAATATTGAACTACACGAGGACAATTCGTTCTTTATGAAACGAACAGAAGTGGTCTGTAAGAATTGTGGGGCGCACCTTGGTCACCTCTTCAATGACGGTCCAAGAGAGACCACCGGCATGCGCTATTGTATCAATTCAGTTTCACTGCAGTTTCAGCCGCAGGATGACAACAAATAAGGAGTAGAGATGAGTTTGCAAAAGGCTACATTTGGAGCAGGATGTTTTTGGGGTGTAGAGGCTGAGTTTCGCCAGTTGCCAAAGGGCGTTGTCTCTACAGCTGTCGGCTACGAGGGCGGAACGATGAAGAATCCGACGTATCGCGATGTTTGCACCGACAGGACGGGGCACGCGGAGGTGGTGGAGGTGGAGTATGATCCAGAGAAGGTTTCGTATGAAGATTTGTTGAAGGTATTCTGGGCGAACCACGATCCCACAACGCTCAACAGGCAAGGCCCAGATGTTGGAACGCAGTATCGATCGGTGATTTTCTACCATACGCCGGAGCAGCAGGTCGCGGCGCTGGCCTCCAAGGAGAAGTTGGAGAAGTCGGGGAGGTACAGGCGACCGGTTGTGACTGAAATTGTGCCCGCCACGTCATTTTATCGCGCGGAAGAGTATCACCAGCAGTACCTGGAGAAGCGCGGGCTTTCTAGCTGCAAATTTGCATAATGGATAAACAGCGGTAGCTATTCAGGGCTCCTCGTCACCAGCGACGAGGAGCCCTTTTCTTTGATGCGAGAGGCGTTGTTGCCCGCGGGCAACAACGCCTCTCGCATCAAAGTATTGCTCTTCAGCAAAACTCTTATAATTGGGACAGCAGATCATTCAGTCTGTTGACGAAATCCACCGGGTTATCTAGCTTCTCGCCCATACTGAGGACCGACTGATCGAAGAGAATGTAAGCCCAGTCGGTAATACGCTTCTCATCCTTCTCATCGCGTAGTTTGACGATAATTGGATGCTGCGGATTGACCTCAAGAATAGGCTTGTCACCAGGGATCGCTTGTCCAGCCGCTTGCAAGAGGCGCTTCAGGTTGGGGTCGATATCGTATTCACCGACGACGAGACAGGCTGGAGAGGTCGTGAGGCGCGATGAGGCGCGCACTTCTTTGACCTTCACGCCCAGCGCCTCCTTGAAACGTACGAGCAGGTCTTTTACTTCCCCTTCGGACTTCTGCTGCTCCTCTTTCTCCTGCTCATCTTCGAGTTTGGTCAGGTCTAGCGCTCCCCTCGATACTGACTGAAGCTTTTTGCCATTGAACTCGGGGAGCTCTGGCTCCAGTAGGAGATCGACCGGGTCGGAGAAGAAGAGCACCTCAATGCCCTTCTTTTTGAATATCTCCAGCAGAGGGCTGTCTTTAGCGGCGGTATAGCTATCGGCGGTGATATAGTAAATCTTGTCCTGGCCTTCTTTCATGCGAGCAGCGTAATCTTCGAGCGACACGTCCTGGGTCTCACTCGTGGAAGCGGTAGAGGCAAAACGCAGCAGCCTGGTAATGCTTTCGTGATTGGCATGATCTTCCAGCAGGCCCTCTTTGAGCGCGCGCCCGAACTCTTTCCAGAAGGTGGCATACTTTTCCTTGTTGTTGGCCGCCAGATCGGTGAGTAAGTTGAGCACTTTCTTGACCGCGTTGGAGCGAATAGTGTCGATGATTCTATTTTGTTGGAGTATCTCACGCGAGACATTCAAGGGCAGGTCATTGGAGTCGATCACGCCTCGCACGAAGCGCAGGTATCCCGGCATGAGCTTCTCGGCATCATCCATAATAAAGACCCGGCGGACGTACAGCTTGACACCGTGGTGACGTTCACGGTTCCACAGGTCAAAAGGAGCGTGAGCGGGAATGTAGAGCAGCAGGGTATACTCGTAATTACCCTCCATGCGGCTATGCACATAGGCCAGCGGGTCGTTAAAATCGTGCGCTATGTGTTTATAGAACTCGTTGTACTCCTCCTCGGTAATCTCGCTTTTTGGGCGCGTCCAGAGGGCGGAGGCGCGGTTGACTACTTCGTCTTCGTTCTCTTTGTCTTTAACCTCTGATTTCATTACGATGGGCAGCATGATATGGTCAGAGTACTTGCGAATGATGGCGCGCAAGCGGTTGCCATCGAGGAGATCGTCCTCACCTTCGCGCAAGTGTAGCACCACTTCCGTGCCCCTGGTAGGCTTTTCGACAGTTTCGAGCGTATACTCTCCCCGTCCATCTGACTCCCAGGTTACACCTTCCGCGGGACTGTAACCAGCGTGGCGCGTGGTCAAGGTTACCCTGTCGGCGACAACAAAGGACGAATAGAAGCCGACACCGAACTGGCCGATGAGGCTGGCGTCTTTTTGTTGATCTCCTGTGAGCGATTGAAAGAACTCGTGGGTGCCCGATTTAGCAATGGTGCCGATCTGCTCAATAACTTCGGGACGAGTCATGCCGATGCCGTTGTCGGAGACGCTGATGGTACGCGCATCTTTATCGTAGGAGACCCGTATTTTGAAGTCGGTGTCGCCCTCATAGAGTGTGTCATCAGAAAGAGCAGCGAAACGCAATCTATCGATGGCATCCGAGGCATTTGAAATCAACTCGCGCAGAAATATTTCTTTGTTGCTATAGAGCGAGTGGATCATAATGTCGAGCAGTTGTTTGACCTCAGCCTGAAAGCCCAGTGTTTCTTTGTGGGTGTCTACAGTCATATATGAGTATTCCTCCTCTACATATAGAGACAGCTATAATACTTTTTAGCATTCCTGACGTTTACGGATTGCTGTGAGCTACACTTTATCAAAATATAACAGTTTTGACAACTGGCAAATATGCCTTGCATTTTTCACCTGTTTTGATAGCCTATAATATACACTATAGAAAACACTTCAAAGGAGAACACAAAGATGGTCAATCGTTCCCTGGCGCCTGCCCTGTTCGACGTGCAGGATGCCTTCAAGGGGCCGTATGCTCCTCGTATCCAGGCCTTTACGGAGGCGGGACAGCAGGCAGATTTGACAGCTGCGCAAAACGATGTTGAGAAAATTGCCCTGATACTCGTGGACTACCAGCATGATTTTGTCGATCCTACTGGTACACTTTATGTCCCTGGTTCACAGCAAGATGTCGCGCGTTTACTGACATGGTTCTACGCCAATGCTCACAAGATTAGCTCCATCTATGCCTCGCTGGATACCCATTTACCGTTTCAAATCTTTTATAGCTCGTGGTGGAAGAATCCGCAGACAGGAGAACATCCCCAGCCCTATACAACGGTCACAGTGGATGACGTGACGAACATGAAGTGGGTGCCAGTGTTTCAGCCGGACTGGTCCGTGAGCTATGTCCATCAACTGCAAGAAAAGGCGAAGAAAGATCTGATGATCTGGCCCTATCACACAATGGAGGGGGCGCTAGGTCATATGCTGGTAGCACCGATCAGCGAGGCGATTGCCTGGCATAGTGCCGCGAGAAATGCGCAGCCAACCTATGTTGTGAAAGGCCGCACGATTCGCACGGAGTACTATGGCATCTTTGGCGCGGAGATACCCGACCCTGAAGTTCCGGAAAGCAGCTTGAACGTCACTATGCTCGATGCGGTAATGAAGCACGACAGGGTATATATTGCCGGCGAGGCGAAGTCGCACTGCGTGCTGGAGACCGAGCGACAAGTGGTGGGACGTTTTGGCAATCAGCCCGAACTGCTGAAAAGGTTACATTTTCTCCGCGATTGTACCAGCTCTGTGCAGCATCCGACGATAGACTTTGACGCGCTGGCGAATGCTGAATTGGCCACGATGGAGCAGCAGGGAGTGCAGATGGTGCTGAGTTCGGAGCCCATTCCTTAGAACCGATTCCCGGATTGCACGAAGCAGCGCTACGCGGTTTTTCGCGAAGTGGGAGTGTTGAAAACGTTTCTAGGAAATGATAGCAAATGCTGCTAAACACATGCAAATAGAAGCTCTCAATTGGATATGTCAACGCCTGCGTAATTCGGGTCTTCCTGGTTTTTGGTGAAGGGACTGGATAAGATGGCTCCTCTCTGATCGAAGTGAGCGTGAGAAGAGGAAATCAGCCATGGAGTTCTCTCTCTTCAGAGACAGATTCACCAGCAACCAGGATGAGCCAATTAGACACTGGCGTTCCTCGATCTGAAATGAAGCCGCTACGCTAAGAAAATCGGGATCCGTTCCAGGACCGCACTTCGCTGGTTTCACGATGGAACCATCAAAGGCTACTAAACCCCATCGGGAACTAGCATTGGTGTCGAGGATGCGAGATCCGCGTTTACAGAATATTCAGGCCCTCAATGTCGGTTGGCTTGATGTCTTGTCCATAAGCACGAGAAAGCGCATCTGCAATAGCTTTTGCCGTCTCTGCTTTGATAGGCTGGCCGTTTTCCGCATTCGCCACTGCTGGACGCGAGATCCCTGCCTCGTGGGCAAGCCGATAAATGGACCATCCCAAGTTGATACGATAGTGACGTAACGTTGTCATAAATCACCTACAATCAACAGCCTACAACATGAATTACTGATTGCCTGGAACTCCCCGATTCTAGCAGCTAGAAATGTTGATGCTAGAATACCACAAATATTTAGTACTTGCAAATAGATTCAAGTGGTGATATATTTAGGGAAATGGGAGGAAGAGGCTCATGGTCAGAGGCGAGGAGAGCAAACAAGGTGAGTCATCATGAAGCTCGTTGAGCAGCACATCATTGCTAAGGGTGATCCAGGCTATGGGGCCATTGATGCCGCTGCTTTTGCTTCTAAAAACCTCTACAATCAGGCCACCTACCAGATTCGGCAAGCCTACATACATGAAGGCAAGTCTCTCCCTTACGCTGAGATCTTCCATCGTTTGAAGCATCTCGAATGTTATCAAGCTCTCCCCAGGAAGGTTTCCAACTCCATTTTGATCCAGATCGATAAAAATTGGAAAGCCTTTAGAGAGAGCCTCAAAGAGTGGGATGAGCACCCAGAGAAGTTCAAAGGAAAGCCGAAGATTCCTGGCTACAAGCATAAAGAGCATGGACGTTTCCTCTTGATCTATGATATTCAAGCCCTTGGCAAACGAGCCTACAACAAGACGGGGAGGATTGTGCCATCAGGGCTCCCAATTCAGATCAAGACAAAAGTGGCCTGGGATGCCATTGATCAAGTAAGAATAGTCCCTCGTCGAGATTTCTATGTGGTGGAAGTGGTCTATCAAAAAGGAGAGCACCAGGCAGCAGTGGACCCCAAGCTCGTCGCAGCCCTTGACCTTGGTGTGAATACGCTCGCCGCCATGACGTCAAACAAGCCTGGATTTGTTCCTCGTTTGATCAGTGGAAAACCGATCAAAAGCCGGAATCAGTATTACAATAAACAACGGGAACATCATCAGAAGAAACTCGCCAAGCAGCAGCGTTTTACCTCTCGCAAGCTTGATCAGATCACGACGAAGCGCCATCGCCGTATCCAACACTACTTACACACGGCAAGCCGTCGGATTATTGACCTGCTGGTGAAAGAGGGGATCGGAACGCTCTGTATCGGCAAAAACCCGCTGTGGAAACAAGAAGTCAAGATGGGGAAAAAGAACACCCAACAGTTTGTGCAAATCCCGCATGCACGCTTTATCGAGATGCTACGCTACAAGGGGGCGCTGGTCGGTATCCAGGTGATCACTCACGAAGAAAGCTACACCTCCAAAGCCAGTTTTCTCGATCTTGACCCCATTCCGACCTATGACGCATCACGGCAAGAACCACCCACTTTCAGTGGGAGGCGTTCTGGACGTTGGTATTATGCTAGCGGGAAACGGGTTCTGCACTCGGATGTGAACGGCAGTTACAACATCCTGAGAAAAGTAGCTCCGACAGCCTTTGGCCCAGGAGTAGAGGGCGCAGCAGTTCGTCCCAGGCGGCTTGCCGTCTAAAGTGAGAGTGATAGCGTATTTGCTATCATTTTCTGCTACTGTTATGGCAGAATTTGGATAATCGTATCTTGATGGCTGTACGCTAATACCTGGGCACAGCGCTGCTCTTTCTTTTAGTACTTGAGCACGATCGTTTCGCCTCCCTGCTCCGCGGAATGTTTCGCTGCCTCCATGACGGCAATGTTGCGCCTCGATTGGCCAGGCGGCACAGCTAGCGGTTCTCCGAAGTGGAGATGATTGGCGAGATTGCGATGGAAGGCATAGGAGGGCGCAGGTGGAAGCGTCAGGAGCTGCCTCTGTATAGCGCCGTCGGCATCGTAAGTGAAGACGTATAGTTCCGGAAGGGATTCAGCAGGGGCAAGCCGTTCTTCGATGAGATCGCCTGACCAGCGCCGTGTCTTTACCGTCTCGTGACGCCATTCGCCGACAATGGCTCCCTGCTCGCCTAAGATATACCATTTGGGTTTTAAGGCTGCCGCGATATCCGAGTGGATAAAAGATGCCTCCTGTCCACCGGCGAAGCGTAGATAAACACTGGCCTGGTCGGCGTTAGTGACGTCATGCCAGACCCTTTTATGTTCGATACCGCGCACGGACTCCACGGGATCAGGGATAAGCTGGAGCATCCAGTCGAGATAGTGGGATCCCCAGTCGTAGAAGACGCCGCCAGAGATTGGTTCGTGGGAGTGCCAGTAGTTACAGGGGTGCGCATAGCCGCCAATGAATGTTTCCATATGGAAGATAGGGCCAATGGTACCTCGCTGCATGATCTGCTGGATGGCGAGATAGTCGGGGTCCCAGCGACGGCACTGGTATACCGTGAGCGCGCGCTGCTGCTCTTCCGCAAGCTGAATCATAGTATCAGCTTCGGCCGTGGTGAGGCAGAATGGCTTCTCAGAGACCACGTGTTTACCGGCCTGTAGCATTTGCATAGAGATAGACGCGTGTGTGTTAGGTGGAGTAGAGACGATAACAAGATCGATGCTGTCGTCACGAGCAACCTCGTCCATGTCGGTACAGGTAGCAATACTGGGGAATGATTGTTGCGCCAGGGCGAGCCGCTCTTCATTACGATCACAGACCAGGGCGTACTCAAGGCCAGGTACGGCATCGATGGCGGTACCATGCTCAAAACCAATCGCACCATAACCGATCATTGCCACACGCACTGTGCGTTCCTGTGTATCCGCTCCACCCACGAAGCGTGAAGCGCGAGCGAGCATCTGTTGAAAACTGGGATGCGCTCGTGTTGCAGGTGATGCCCCCAATGTTGTACAGAAGATACGCCCGCGTCCATAAGTACGTGTGTAGGCCAGCGTGCAGGAAACGTACTGCCACGTGGTGCGCCAGACTGCCTCGGCATCCGCAGGGATTTGCTCGAGGAGATAGACTTCATCCTTGATGGCAAACGTTGGATCAACGCGTCGTGTGATGAAGTGGTTGCTATCAACCGCCCGTGCAATGATTTCACAGCGAGGAGTACAGAAGCCGTGCAGGGGACCGAGCAGTTCCCTTAAAAGCTGATAACCGCGATAGGTCTCGGCGGCATTGCCAACAAAAACAATCCCTCCATCATGTTCGACAAAGGCGCACAGCGCCTGTTCCTCTTCCAGCGTGAGAGGGATGATGGAACCATCGAGGATAAGAACTCGCTGCGTGGCTAGCCTGGACGACAACGTTGATCTACTGGTTATAGGGGCGTCTTGCGGATAAGGCATGAGAAATGTAGCTCCTTTATGCGCATGGCCTGGCAACACCTTTTCGCTTGCATGATCAGGGATACTCAGGGGACAACTTCTTCTAAACGATATATAGATGAGTGCAGCTACTGTATTCACGCAGCACGCTGGCTTGTAGCTTCAGAGCCGCGGCATGTGCAGGGATTGAGCAGGATCAAATACGAGATAGATAGCCGTGGGACCTTAACGGTGATCGATCAAATGAGACAAGAGTGTGTAATTGAATTTTCCTGTATCAACTTGCGATCATAATCTCAAGATCTTGCTCACGAAGCGCTGCTAACACTGTTGGATCGGCGGAACCATCCGTGATCAGCAGATCGATTTCACCAACTCCACAGAGATAAGCCAATTCTACCTGTCCTACTTTCGAGCCATCGGCAACAAGAATACGCCTCTTGGCTGCTTGCAACATGCGACGTTTCATCTCTGTTTCAGGCAGGTTAATATTCGTGATGCCCATATGCGGGTGGATCCCATTACATCCAAGAAAGACCGTGTGAGCATTGATGCGCTCGAACAACAGTCCTCCTAGCGGATCAACGAGCGAGTGCTGCATGGGCCTGAGGGTTCCTCCAGTGACAACGACCGTGAAACGGGGGATAGCTACTTCAAGCTCTAATGCGATATTGAGGGAATTAGTAAATACAACAATATCACGTAAATCATCCCGCATGATTAGCGAACGGGCAACCGCGGTGGTCGTGGTGCCAACATCGAGGATGATAGTTTCACCCTGGGCAATAAGACTGGCCGCCAACCGCCCTATAATAGACTTCTCGGTGGTGCGTGAGGTCTCCACCTCTTCAAAAGGTCGCTCCAGGTGAGGGAGGAGTTTCGGCATTGCCCCACCACGAATACGGCGAATCTGCCCAAGCTCCGCCAGAGCATCGAGATCACCTCTTACCGTGACCTCAGATACATGGAACTTGGCGCTGAGATCGCTCACGCGTACGAAGTCCCGTGACTGTACGAAAGCAAGTATGTGCTCTCGTCTCATCTGCACGGGGATGTCCCCATCCCCTTTTGATACTTCCATGGAGCACCTCTCCCCTGCCAAGCATCCTTTTCTCAATTCATTACAAGCTGTGCTTCTATGTTTTAGTGTACATAAGCTTATGCAAACTTGTCAAGTGTTTCGAATTGTGTAGAGTTTTACTGTTTTGCAAAGGGGTGGTGGTAAACTAAGAAGTAAACGCAAAGGAAGAGGAAAGCGGGGCATCGGATGAGAAAGCAAGGGCAACCGTGATAAGAAATGAGTTGAAGAACCGCTCATATAGCCTGACACACCTGCACGGTATTGTCATAACTCGCCGAGGCGATATGTTTGCTATCGGGCGACCACGTCACTGAGGAGACAGCAAGAGCATGACCAGTGTAGGTGACAAGGGCATTCCCACTAGTGTTGGAATGCCACAACTTGACTGTACTATCAAAAGCACCCGAGACGATATGCCTTCCATCGGGTGACCACGCCACGGATTCTACAGAACCGATATGGCCGATGTAGGTAGCGAGGACTCCCTTTCGTGTGGTTGCGTCCCACACCTGCACTTTGTTGTCATAACCACCTGTGACGATCTGTTCGCCGTTGGGTGACCACGCCACGGACGATATCCCATATTTATTCCCATAAAGATGAACATTGTAGGTGATGAGGGGAGATCCTCCGGTAGCGGCGTCCCACACCTGCAGCGTCTTGTCTGCGCTTGCCGAGGCGATTTGCTGGCCACCGGGTGACCACGCTACCGATTCCACAAAAGCAGTGTGGCCCCGGTAAGTGATGAGGGGAGACCCTCCGGTAGCGGCGTCCCATACTTGCACGGTATTGTCATAGCTCGCCGAGGCGATATGCCTACCGTCAGGTGACCACGCCAGTGATTCTATAACACCGCTATGGCCCCTGTAGGTGACGAGTGGTGCTCCTCCGGTAGCGGCGTCCCACACCTGTACCGTTTTATCAAAGCCCCCCGAAGCAATAAGGTTGCCATCGGGAGACCACGCAACAGTTCCTACAAGACCGGAATGACCCCTGTAAGTGACGAGTGGTGCTCCTCCGGTAGAGGCGTTCCATACTTGCGCTGTATCGTCATAGCTCGCCGAGGCGAGACGCTTGCCGGTGGGTGACCACGCAACTGAGAATACAGGTTCAGTGTGACCTGTGTATGTGAAAAGGATGCTTCCAGCAGTGGGAATAGCTGGATGGGCAGTCGATTTAGGGGTGAAAGAAGGGGTATCATGTCGGGAAGATGCGTACCATATTGCTCCACTACTGATGATGATCGCGCCTAAACCTATTCCCAGGGCCAGGAATTTCCGCCTTGAACGAGAGGCGATTCCTTGCGAGTTTCCTTGTGTTGGGGGCTGAGGTGAGCCTGATAGCGCTGATGGTAGAAGTGAGCCTGGAAGTGCCACTCCGGAAGGTAATCCCTGTACCTTGCCACTGCGTAACTCTTTGATAGCAGCGCGAATACCTGTAGCAATGTCAAAGAAGGCCTCATCGTAGTCGGTCCAGTTCGTCACAGGATGGGCATTGTGAGGCAAGCACGACAGATGTGTGAATGGTGTTCCAGACAGGTCAGCAGGGCGCAGTAGAATGGGAATCACCTGGGCGTCACCAGCTATATGTCGCGCCAGGGCACGTTGCATCTCAATGCTGGAGCAATAATCTGAAGCCAGGAAATCTGGACTGATGAGCAAGAGGATGATGGAGGCAGTATTGATGTGCTCATTGAAAGTCGTTGCCCAGTCGGTGCCGGCTAGAATCTGGCGATAATTGCACGTTGAGATGATCTCCTGATGTTGCAAGAGACGCAGGTATTTATCCAGCTCGTGATAAAATGCCTCGTCCTTACGTATATAAGAAGAGAAGATTGTAACAGGGGATGGCGTTTCATGCATGCTGCTATCCGATCACCATATGCTATCCTTGCCTCAGGTTACCTAAGAATTATAGCACACAGCAGCCAATGTTAGTAATCGAAACACTTGACAAGTTTGCATAAGCTTAGGTATACTAAAATGTAGATGCACAGCTTGTAATGAGTGGCGAAGAGGGTGATACCGGGGGAGAAGCGCTTCTCTCTCGATCCAGGTCAAACCTGAATCCTGTTCTGGTAACGGTCCACTTATCATATTTCGTATCAAATTTCGTAGCTGTGTATATCTTAATAGCCTGCTTTTGTGTGTTCATCGCTTGCTCTATCGAAAGGTTTAGCAAGTGGATAGTATGCGGGTTTCGCTAGCATTGTCTTTTCGTATGGCAAGCCAGAGTTGCGTTCACAAAGGCCACTCTAGCGCATGAAACGTTGAGCATCCTGTAGATCGCATCGCTTTTTTGCAGAACTAATTGGGGTTTTACTATTTCGCTGTTAATGAATATGGTACAGAGATGTACCACCAGCCAAGGAGAACAGAACATGGCACAGGATCAGCGCTTATTTACTACTCCACTCAGCCGGCGGCGTTTCCTCCAGTACACAGGCTCCATGACACTCGGCGGCACCATCCTGGCGGCTTGTGCAGGAACGTCCGGGGGTGGCACCACCAGCAACCCAAGTCTCCCCACACTCCAACAGTGGTATCACCAGTATGGTGAGACGGGCACCCATGAGGCGGTACTCCGTTACGCCAAACAGTACTCGAAAGCCAACGTTAAAGTGAGCTGGGTGCCTGGCACAGGAAATGAATATCCGAACAAAGTGCACGCTGCGCTACTCGGCTCCAATGCCCCCGATGTATTTGAACTGCAAAACCCCACCGTTGACCAGGTCAAGGCCGGATTAATTGAACCTCTCGACGATATCATCGCGAGCGTCAAAAGTGATTTCAATCCCGTCGCGCTCAAACCCCTTACCATCAATGGCAAGGTCTACGCAATCAAGATGATCAATGACATGGGTATGATCTACTACCGCAAGAGCCTGTTGCAGAAAGCGGGCGTTCAGCCTCCCACGACTATGGATGAACTGATCACCGTGTCTAAGAAGTTGTCGAAAGGTAGCGTCAAGGGCCTCTATATCGGCCCGGATGGAGGTGTCAACGCTCTCAGCTATATTCTGGGCTGGGCTGCCGGCGGCGATTTCATCTCCGATGACAACAAAATTGTGTTTAACAATGATAACGTGGCCACGGCCTATGAGAAACTCCGGGAACTGAATGCTTCCGGTGGCGTCCTACCGGACGCACCTACTTTCTGGTGGGATCCCTCGGCGTTCACACAGGGCCTATCCGCCATGCAATGGTGTGGCCTGTGGGCCATGCCTGGCATCACAAAGGCACTGGGCGATGACTTTGGTGTCATTCCCTTCCCGGCAGTGGGCACCCAGGGCAAGCCTGCCACGTTCTTTGGTGGCTGGGCAGAAATGGTGGCCGCCAAGGGCAAGAACGTCGCTGCCGCCAAGGAATACGTCAAGTATCTCTGGATCGACAACTCCAATATCCAGATCGACTGGAACGTAGGCTACGGTTTCCATGTGCCCCCGCGCCTCAGTATCGCGGCTCAGGCTAGCAAGCTCAAGAGCGGCCCTGCTGCACAGGCCGTCGGGTACCTGAACCAGTACGGGCATGCCACCCCGCCGCTGTGGGATGCCGCCATGGACACAACGCTTACCGACGCGGTCAGCAACATTCTGAAGAATGGTGCTAATCCCATGACTGCTCTGAATAGAGCTGCGGACAAGTGCAATACCGAGTTGCAAACACTGCTGAGCTAGACCGAGGTCTGCGCGAGTGAAAGAGCCTGAATGCGTCTTGAAGTGTTCTAGCCTTTCGAGGGGGTTGGAAGTAACCACTGCATGCAGCGGTTATTTCCAATCCCTATGCGCATGCTTCGCATGCATTTCATGGTACATGCCACTGTAGGTTTGGACATCCGCTACGTGTTTAAGATAAGAGCGAATGTCCAAACGTACATTTTGAGGAAGGATGAACCAATGAAGTCCGTGGGTACTACTACACCGGCAGAGATGCTGGATTTACGCGAAGAAAACCAAAAGAGCGTACAGAGGGTGCGACGGCAATCGCTCAAGACAGCACTGATCTTCTGGAGTTTTGTTGGCCCCATGATCATCGGCCTGACAGTGTTTTTCTATATCCCCATCCTCTGGAGTCTCATACTCAGTTTCGCCGATGCCCGCGCAACGCTCACACCCGCTGGTTGGGTAGGTTTAGGGAACTATCGTGCGATGCTCGGTGACCCCGAGTTTATCAGAGCGCTTGTGACCTTTACTATCTTCGCTGCTTTCATTGTCCCCGCCACACTCTTGAGCGCACTGGGCCTGGCCTTGCTGGTCAATAGCGTCAAATTTGCCCAGGGTTTCTTCCGTTCGGTTTTCTTTCTCCCGACCGCCTGTTCGTATGTGCTGGCTTCGATAGTCTGGAAAATGAGCATTTTCAATGGCTCGTCTTTTGGCCTTGCCAATACGGTGCGCCATACCGTTGGTCTGGACCCCATTTCCTGGATATCGAGTCCCAACCCTCCCTGGTACTGGTTGGTGCTGGTCACAGTCCGCCTCTGGCTCCAGCTCGGCATCTATATGATCATCTTTATCGCCGGACTGCAAGAAATTCCGCGCGAACTGTACGAAGCCGCCCTGGTTGATGGCGCGAGACGAGGCTGGCAGACCTTCCGCTACATTACCTTTCCAATGCTGCGCAACGCGACTATCGCAGTGCTCCTGCTGAACGTGATTGCCGCCTTCCAGGCTTTTGACGAGTTCTTCAACATTATGTCCGGTGGCAACCAGATCCTGGCGCGCCCGCCATTGGTCTATCTCTACAACATTGCATTGAGTAATCAGAACTATGGTTATGGCAGCGCCGGAGCCATCATCCTGACCGTCATCATTGTGATCTTTACCCTGATCCAGGGGCGTTTCCTGGGCTTCGGCAGGTCCGAGTAGTCAGAGATGATAGTGCCCATTATTGCGTTTCGTTGCACACAGACGTACAATCACAGAGAAAAAGGGAGGATGTTATGGCAGCAATTGTCTCTCGGTCAACGCAGTCAGGTCGCCCCAGAGGTCCATCTGCATGGGCCATTATTCGCCTGGTCCTACGCTATGCTCTGCTGGTCATTCTGGCGCTTCTCTTCCTGCTACCGTTCTACCTCATCGTAAGAAATGGCCTGGCGGCGGAGAGTGAGATCACATCACCTAACTGGACGTTTTTCCCCAGTACGCTCCATTTCGAGAACATCCAGGAGTTATTCAATGATACAGAAGTTCCGTTTCTGGACGGCATGGTCAATTCTACCATCATTGCTGTCTTACAAACGGCGGGGCAGATCCTTCTTTCCGCTCTGGCTGGCTATGGCCTCGCTCGCATAGCGTATCGCTGGTCAAATCAGGTGTTCTACGCCATCCTGGTCACGCTGATGATCCCCAGCGCGGTGATCTTTGTGCCGACCTACGTCATTGTGTCGTACCTGGGTTGGGTCAGTACCCTGCAAGGCCTGGTAGTGCCGGGCGTTTTCAGTGGCTTTACCACCTTCCTGTTCCGCCAGTTCTTCCTGGGTTTCCCACGCGAGCTCGAGGAAGCGGGGCGCGTCGATGGTCTGGGTTACTGGGGAGTCTTCTGGCGTATTGTGGTGCCAAACTCCTTCGGCATCATCGCCGCTTTGAGTGTGATCACCTTTATCGCTAGCTGGAACGCTTTCCTATGGCCGCTGGTGATTGGTCAGGACTCTTCTGCATGGACGGTCCAGGTGGTACTTTCCAACTTCCTGAATGCCCAGGTGCTCAATCTGCACGAACTCTTCATCGGCGCTACCATCGCCATCCTGCCTCTGGTGATCATCTTCCTGTTCCTGCAGCGCTACATCGTAGAAGGGTACAAGCAGAGCGGCCTCAAGGGATAACTCGACATAGCGGCAGGAGACGAGGATGGCAGCAAAGAAACCGGCGACTTACTGCAACCCGTTCTGGACTGAGAGTTTTCCCGATCCGTTCGTGCTCAAGGTACGTGGGCGCTACTATGCCTATGCTACCGAGCATGAGACCTATCCGCCTGCTGGATCGTGGGTCTTTCCCATCCTGACCAGCTCCGACCTGGTTCAGTGGCGAGAGATTGGTAAGGCCATGCCTGCCTTTGGGCAGCCATATGGCCGCTATTGGGCTCCAGAGGTGACGGTGCATAATGGTCAGTTCCTGCTCTACTATGCCGTGCATACCAGCGAGTTTACTGGAGGCATCCGCGTAGCGGTGGCCGACCGCCCGGAAGGACCATTTACCGATAGCGGTCAAGACCTGACCAGCAGCTTGTTCCCCTGGGCTATTGATCCCCACGTGTTTCGCGATCAGGATGGTCAGTGGTACCTGTACATGACTATTGAGTACTGGGATGACCCTGGAGGCTTCATTGGCAGTGGAAATATCGTTGATCGACTCATTGATCCATTCACCCTCCAGGGCCATCCGACACGTGTCACACCACCACAGCACCAGTGGCAACTGTTTGAAGCGCAACGCGAGGCGAGGGGAGGCGTTGACTGGTACACGGTGGAAGGTCCGGCTGTCATGCGGCACCGTGGGCGGTACTACGAAATGTTTTCCGGAGGCTGCTACTACCGCGACAACTACGCGGTCAGTTATGCCACCTCAGATACTCCCATGGGGCCAGGTGGCATGCACGATTCGTCGTGGCACGATTGGGAAGGAACTGAAGGGCAAGCCTTTCTAATTCGCAGCGACGGTACCTATATGATCAGCCCTGGCCACAACTCGCTCGTGCCTGGGCCAAACAATGCCGAGCTATACACTGCCTACCACGCATGGCAGCAGGACAGGGCTGCACGCCGTCCCTGCCTCGATCGCCTCTTCTGGCACGGCGATCAGCCCTGGACAGCCGCCCCTACGCATACGCCCCAGCCTGCCCCGGCGCTGCCTCGACTTCGCGAGTTCTTCGAGGAACCTGTGCTTCAGCCATGCTGGCACCAGTATGATGGTCGCTGGAGCGTCTCCAACGGAGAAGTAGCACAGGAGGACGATACCGCTGTGCGCGCAACGCTACAGCACCGGGACCGCCTGAGTGCGGCATGGTTGCTCGAGGTGAACCTTCGTCACATTACGGGGGCTGGTTCCTACGGCGTCTTGTTACAGAGTGACGCTGGCACAACGGTGAGTGTCAGCATCACGCCTGGCTCACAACTGGCTGTATGGTCAGGTCCATCACCTGCTGAGCCAATACAAACAATGCCTCTGCCAGCAGCTATAGAGGCTGCAGCCTGGCACCAGCTCATTATTTCCTTGTCTGGCTCGGCGCTCAGTGTGCAGTTCGATTACCTGCGACCACTGGAAGTCCTCGTAGAACATCCCGCTCACACCTTCTCCCTGTTCACACAACATTGTAGCGCCGCTTTCAGTGGCATCAGTCTCACCGACCATTTCCGGGATGAGTTCCTGAATAACCGGCAGACACCTGCCCTGCTGGGGTGGAGTGTGGAAGCGGGTACTGAAAGTGAACCTGGGAGTGCATCCATGGCGCACTGGCGCGTGCATGATGGTGCATTGGAGCAAACAAGCGCCGCGCCTGGTGCGCATATCGCGCTGAAAAGTCCACTTCACGAGCAGTACGAATGCGGCGCCACGATGATGCTGCATCGCGCCAACGAACAGGGGCTACCGTCGCTCGGACTTGTGGCCTGGCATAGTACGGGGGAAAAACTCCTCGTCTGGCTCCTGAGCAGTCAAGCGCGTTGGGCGCTGGCGGTGGAGAGCAGCGGCTCCACATATGGAGCCAACTCATGGCTTGACCTTCCCGAGACATTCGACCCTTTTACATGGCACACCATACGCCTCAGACGCCGGGGTGATCAGTTGACGATCTATCTCGATGGACCGGAGGTCCTGACTTTGACCATACCTCCTCGTCCAGAAAGATCAGGCCTCGTCACCCGTGATGCCGCGGCAGCGTTCACCGGAGTGTGGCAGACGGGACTTCCATAGGTGTCAGTTGTCGAGCGTTAGCTTGATGAGAGTGCTTCCAAATCGGTAGTCAAAACCCAGCTGCTTTCTTCCCCTTTAGAACGTTGTTTGCTATTTGTTTCATTTGTTTCACTTGTTTCACTTGTTTCACTTGTTTCATTTGTAGCGGGGGTGCATTTTGATCGGAGACATGGATACATCCGAATAATTTTTTCGTGTCCATGATTGTGGCTCTAGATGCATCATTGAACTGCAAACCAGGCTCTTAGCCAAGTACTTAACTGGCGAGATCGATGCTTATCCACCGTTACGCATCAGGTAGGAGGAGACCGTGAGACGGAAGAGCGGAAGTCGTGGCCAGACAACATGCTATGTCATCGCCTATGATATTCCTGATGATCGTCGGCGCACCAAGGTGCATGAGATTCTCCTGGGCTTTGGCAAATGGACGCAGTATTCCTTATTCGAGTGTTTTCTGAGCCGAAAAGATGTGATCCTGTTGCAGTCAAAGCTTGGTGAATACCTCATTGAGGCACAGGACAGCGTGCGTTTTTACCCTCTATGCGCCAACTGTGTGGAGAAAGTAGAGACGATCGGTGGACCCCCACCACAGGAGATGCTGGTATTTGTCGTCTAAGCTCAGCCGCGAGGGAGCAGTGGTGACTTTTCTGAGTGTCGTCCCTCGCAGCACTCCACAAGCGACTGGAAGCCAAAACTAGTCAAATAAGCTCTTCTCTCTCCTCCTAAAACAGACGCTTTTTTGGAGCCCCTCCAGATATTTGGAGAGAAGGAATTAGGTGGGAGCATCAGAGGAAGACGGCTTGCCTAAGGCCGGCAGGAGACTCTCTCGCGGGGCAGCACCCAGCACGTTGAGGACCTCTTCCAAGGAGAAGACACCTGAGCCTCCAGC
>WNGJ01000263.1_pt1 | contig 94675 bp, 83 predicted proteins | sample 5400611 | NCBI WGS metagenome assembly WNGJ01 (sample SAMN13153375, study PRJNA577476) | soil metagenome | isolation source: 40 cm soil or saprolite under Garry oak tree replicate 1 | place: USA:California | collected 2016-06-15 | reverse complement strand
ACCAGGACGGCAAAATCAAGCCGCGCATTCAAGAGGCCAAGCTGCGCTTCAAGTAGTTGCCGATGGCGGTCTTGCACTTGCAGCTCCGCCTTGATGACGTCGGCGTGCGCGACTTCTCCGCCCCGTTCGAGATCTTGTGTCAGTTTTAGGAAACTGTCGCCCTCATCTCCGTTTTTCTTGGCGGCTTCCAGCTTCTGCTGCGCGGCGGCGACGGCGTAGTAGCCCTGCACCACTGTGACGACGAGCCCGCGCGAAGCAATTTCCGCGCGCGCTTTCGCAAGAGCGGACGCCGCGGAAGCCCGGCGGTAATTCGAGACGGACAGGAGATCGATGGACTCGTGCACGTTAGCCTGGCTGATGTATTCGTGAACAGCGTTGTTGGCGATGTACTTCACAGGATTGCCTGGCCCGTTGCTCTGCGTGTAGAGCGCCTGATTGTTGTACGTGACGGTGGGGAGCAGGGCCGCTGCGGCCTGATAACGGTCCTGACGTACAATCGCGGCGTCGGTCTGCGCGGCCAGGAATTGCGTGCTGTTCTTTCTGGCGCGTGCAAGGGCGTCTTCGAGCGTGAGGCGGAGCACCGGCGGAGCCGGGGGTGGCACCTGTTGGGCATTGTTGGCAGGCACGGTACTCGCGGTGGCTGGCGATTCCTGCGCTCCGGCACTCCCCGCGAGAGACACAAACAGGACAGCCATCGAGGCCAACGACAGAACGAGGATGCGAAGCGTTTTCATAACTCTCGACTCCTGAGCCGGGCAAAATAGGCGCCCGGCAGGAAGAACTTAAGGTAACGAAACGAAGCTAAACACAGGATTAACTGTTAGTTCCAGAGGGGGCCGCTTCCGCGGGGAGGTAAGCCGTAAAGGTGCTTCCGGCGGAGTCGGAACGCGTCAACTCCAAACGGCCGTGATGCGCCTCGGCGATCCACCGGGAAATGGATAACCCGAGGCCGGCACCACCGCCATCGTTTTCAGCACGGGAGCGAGCTTTGTCAACGCGGAAAAAGCGCTCGAAGATACGCGGCTGCAGATCCGCTGGAATGCCACCTCCGGTATCGGTGATGCTCACGGCGTATTCCTTACCTTCTCGACGGCAAGTCAAAGTGACGCGGCCGACCTGCGGCGTGTACTTAATGGCGTTATCCAACAGATTGAGGACCATGCGGCGCAGCAGGGATTCATCGGCATGGATGGGAGACTCGGATGCTTCTTCGAGATTGAGACAAATCTTTTTTGCGAGAGCGAGCGTCCTAGCCGAATGCACACACTCCACAATCAGTTCATCGAGATAAAAATCGCGCGGCTGGAGCGGATACTGCCCGGCGTCCGCTCGCGTAAGGGTGAAAAGATCCTCGACGATGTGCGTAAGCCTCTCGGCCTCCTGGTGAAGCACTCCGAGCGATTCGCGGTACTCCTCCAGCGAACGCGTTTGCTGCGAAAGAGCGACCTCCGCTTCACCGCGCAAAATCGCAACCGGCGTGCGCAATTCGTGCGACGCGTCGGCCATGAAGCGCCGCTGGCGTTCGAAAGATTGGTTGAGACGGTCCAGCAAACTATTGAACGACTGCGCGAGGTGGCCCAATTCGTCCCGGTCATTCTGCACCACCAGCCGCTCGTGCAGATTGGCCGCGCCGATGCGCCCGGCCTGGCTGCTCATGGCCACGACGGGAGCGAGACTCTTGCGAGCGAGAAAGTAACCGCCCACGCTGGCAAGCACAATGGCAATCGGAATGACCCACGCAAATGTTGCGGTCACTTCCTCGAGCATTTCCTGTTGGGGATGAAGCGATTGCAGGATCACCAGCGTGTATGTTTTCCCCAACGCTGAAAAATGCCGCGCAAATGCGCGGTAGCCATCTCTGCCTCCTTTGACCTTGCCGAATAGCCGGTCTGAGCGGGTGGAGGCATCGAGAAAACGCTGAAAGGAAGGCGAGGACAAAGGCGCGGCAGCAGAAGCGGGCGGAACGTCCTGAGAACTGACGACGATATTTCCCGCCTCATCAAAGATCGCGAACACATGATCGCGAAAGCGATGCTCCGTGATGGCCACTTGTCCCGCGAGTCTCAGCGAATCAGGGCCGCTTTGATCTTTCGTTTCCGCGTCGAGAGTGGTGAGAAAGGCTTCCGAGAGTTCGGCAAGATTCACGTCGGTGCGCTGGAGGGTGCTCCGCCAAAAAATGAAATACGTGATTGTCGAGAGCGCAATCAGAACGAGCGTCAATACTGCCGTGTACCAGAGAGTGAGCCGGACGCGGACGGAATCAAGCATGGTTCTTCCGGCCCGGAGATACAGCTTTGGTACGATGGCGCGACGAGATGCTTTCGTCCGCTGCGTCTGCGGTTTCCGAATCGTCCAGAGGACCAAAGAAGTAGCCGGCGCCGCGGCGGGTATGAAGTAGGGGCTTGCTGGAATCCGCGTCAATTTTACGACGCACGCGATTCACGTAAACCTCGATCAGATTCGAGAACGGATCGAAGCTTTCGTCCCAAACGTGCTCGGCGATTTCCGCGCGTCCGACGACGCGACCGGTGTTGCGCGCAAGATATTCGAGCAGGGCATATTCCTTAGCGGTGAGCGTCACCGTATGGCCCGCCCTAGAAACGCTTTGCGCTGCCGTGTCCAGGACAAGATCGGCGACAGTTATTTTGGCGGGCCGGAGCTCACCGGAACGGCGCAGCAACGCGCGGAGACGCGCGAGCAATTCGCGGAACTCGAACGGCTTGGTGAGATAGTCGTCAGCGCCGTGATCGAGGCCCGCTATGCGGTCTTCCACGCCGTCGCGCGCGGTCAGCATCAAAATGGGCACGCGTTGGCCCGATTTTCGCAGCTCGCGGCAAACTTCAAAACCGTTGCGGCTTGGAATCATGACATCGAGGATCACCAGGTCATACGTATTGATCGCCGCCTGATATAGCGCATCGTCGCCGGTATGGGCGACATCCACGGCATAGGCCTGCTCGCGCAGGCCCTTGGCCACGAATCGCGCGATGCGCGCATCGTCTTCAACGAGCAGGAGCCGCATGCGAGCATCATACGGCAGGTGCGAGGAAAAAGTGAGACACTTGCGGTGGATTGCCGGACAATGGCTGCACCGAAGAAAGCTCTGAAAGCATCAAATTGGACATGAAGTTCAAGAGAGTCGAACCGGAACAATTTGATTGCACGAAAACAGAGATGCGGCCCTTTGGCTGCATGGAACTGTGGGCTGGGAATGAAAAAGCGCACCGCTCGCTGGAGCTCGCAGGATTAGAAAGCGACGTCATCGCGGTGCCTTCGGGCGGCGACAAAGGCGGTGATCTGTCTGCGGTGTTTTCTTGCAGCGACAATCTCGCCCGTGTGGTGCTTGCCGATTGCGTGGGCCACGGTTACACGGCCAGCGGCGTGGCGCGGCATGTCCACCATCTCCTGCATAAATTTCAGGACATTCGAGACACGGCGGGCTTGCTGGCCGCGTTGAACGACGCTTTTACGCTTTCCAATGAAAAATCGAATGGTCCTCTGCGGCTGACCACAGTAGTCACGGGAACTTTTGACGGCACGAGCGGTGAGTTTAACTTTGCGTATGCAGCGCATCCGCGGATGTTGCTTTGGCGCGAGCGCGAGCGGCGATTTCTTGAGCTTGGCGAGGGATTGGAAGGCTTCCCGCTCGGGTACATTACCGGTGAAACTTACAGTCAGCAGAGTGTACGGCTGAACCACGGCGACATGATTCTGGCGTTCTCCGACGGCGCAACCGAGGTCCGTTCGCCCGCGGGAGAGCAACTCACTTCCAAAGGCTTCCTGGGGCTTGCGGAAGGTACGCTAAGCAAATTACCTCAGCCGCTCGTGCTTCAGGATTTTTCGCGAGCGCTGCTGAAAGGTGTGCATCTTTACCGCGGCGGGGAAGGCGAGTTGGAGGACGATATAACGCTGCTCTCACTTCGGCGCGTGGCTCAGTGAAGCTGCAGGCGCTAATGGACGGCAGCCACGCAGGGCGCTATTTGACGGGATGAGACGCGAAGTACTGGTCCAGACTTTCCACAATTTCTTTCACGGCACGCTGGACATTCGTGTCCAATGCCACGACGACGGCCGGCACATCTTTTCCTGCGGCAGGTTCATCGTGGGTGTAGTAGTGAGTCCAAACGGTCGCGCCGTTTTTCAGGTCGCGCATTTCCAAATCCAATGTGACTCTCGCTGACATTTGCGATCCGGTGATCTCTTTGAAATCATAAAGGTGTCCGCGGAGGGCGAAGTCTCCCTTCATATTGCTGCGCCGGTAATGGACAGCGCGGTAGCGGCCCGACGCGCGCAGGTGCCGCAGCAAGACTTCCTGAATCATTTCTGCCGGCGGCTCCGCCCAACGCTGGTATTCATACGTGCCTAATTGCTCGGACCCGTTGCCGTAGACAATGCGATCTTCGCGATACAAGTGCGAGGTCATCAATCCACCGACCAACAGTGATACGGGAACAGCGTCCGTTCTTTCGGCAGCAGGCGCATCGGCTGGAACGGTAAGCTGGTAATACTTGCTCGGACGCGTGGCGCCGCAGCCGTTCAGCAAACCAATCGTCAGCACGGCGGCCGTGATTAGCGCGGGTCTAGCCGCTCCTCGAGATTTTTCTTCTAGCCCCGAGAGCACTCTTTTCAAGTATCGCGGCTCCGTGTCACCTCGCACCTGGCTCACTGCCTTTCTCCTGGTTTGTGCTCACGCGGGTTATTTGACCGGATGAGCGTGTAAGGCCTGGTCTTGATGGTGTACGTAAATTCCTTGAGATTCTGGCTAACGTGACGCAAGTTTTCGAGCAGCTCGTCGATGTTTTCAGAGTTAACGTCGAGTGTTTGATCAAGCCGCCCGGTTAGTTCCGTTACGGTAGCAAGCGATCGCCGCAATTCGATTACAGCCTCGCGAACGTCGGCGCGATTCTCTCCGATCAAAGAATCGACATGATTCAACGCCTCATTGGCCTGCGCCGAGGTCTTTCGCAAATCCTCCAGCAGCGGCTCCAGCTTTTTGCTAGCGGAGCTCAGGTTCTGCACCGTCGACTTCACAGGGGCGCGGTTCTCCGCAATCATTCCGCGAGTTTCGGCCAGCGTCCCCGCCAGGTTCGCTCGATTCGAATCGTTCAGCAGGTCGTTGACGCGAGCCAGCGTTACCTGCAGATCGCCCGCGCGGTCGTTGAGCGTCTTAAGTAGTTGCTGCGCCTGGGGCGCAATGTCGTTGATCTTCGCCGTCAGCGCATTAAAGTCCACGTAGGGGTCGGAAGGCAGGATTGTCCCCGCCGCGGCGAGCGTAGCCTTATCGCTTCCCGGAACAATTTCCAAATGATTGTCTCCTAGCGGGCTCAAGCTCATGATCTTTACATGGCTATCTGTTTTGACCGGTAAGCCGGACTTCACGCTGAACGTTATTTCGATGCGTGAAGGATTCTTCGGGTCCAGCTGTAGTTTCTCCACGCGGCCGACTTTCGGCCCGCCCGCGTAGCGCACGCTCGCGCCCGGTTCCAATCCGCCGGCAAACGGAAAATACGCACGATACGTCGCGGCTGCGCCCCCAAACGCGCCGGTAAGCGCGAAAACAGTCGCCACCAGCACGGCGGCGGCGATCAGGACAAACAACCCCACCATGGCTTGCTCGCGTTTCGATTCCATCATGCACCTCTCTTCCCGCCCTTAACGGCCCGGATGGCGGTGTTCTTCCGTAAGCATCTGCAGATAGTCCAATTCCTCTGAGACTGCCGGTTCGGCAATGCGGTCGAGAAATTGCCGCACGCGCGGATGAATGCTCGAACGCATTTCTTCGGCGCTCCCGATGGCTACCACGTTTCCCTTGTCGATCAGCACCATGCGGTCAGCGATCAGGAACGCGCTGGCCAGTTCGTGCGTAACCACGATGATGGTCATGTGAAATGCCTGCTTAAGCTCAAGGATCAGCTGATCCACGCCGGCAGCAATAATAGGGTCCAGCCCGGCGGAAGGCTCGTCAAAAAAAAGAATCTCAGGATCCATGGCCAACGCTCGCGCCACGGCAGCGCGCTTCTTCATGCCGCCGCTCAACTGCGATGGCATGTAGTTTTCGTATCCGGACAAACCCACCTGATCCAGTTTCAACCGCAAAATGATTTCGATGGTCGACTCTTCGAGTTTGGTATGTTCGCGCAGCGGCAACGCGACATTCTCACCGACGGTCATCGAACCAAACAGCGCGCCGCCCTGAAACGACATGCCGATTTTCTTCCGGATCTCATCCATCTCGCCGGATGAAATCGCCGCAATGTTTTTTCCCCTGAGCCAGATTTCACCCGAGCTCGGCCTTTCGAGACCCACTAGCGTGCGCAGCAGCGTGCTCTTGCCGGAACCGGAACCGCCCAGAATCACCAGCGTTTCGCCGCGCATCACGTCAAAGCCGATGCCGTGGAGAATCTCGCGTTCGCCGTAGCTGACGCGAAGATTCCGCAATGAGATCATCGCTTCCGGCTCCGTCATCGCCACCGCCGCGCTGTTGCTCTGCTCCATGGCGAAATCCCAGACCCTACCTTTCACTGACAAAGAAAAAGAGCGCCGTAAAGACGAGGTCCACCAGAATCACCAAGAATATCGAAACCACGACCGCCCGCGTGGTTGATCGCCCAACCTGCTCTGCACCCGCGCCCGTGGACAGCCCTTCGTGGCATCCTACTGCTGTAATCGTTATGCCGAACATAACGCTTTTGACTAAACCAGTGGTGATGTCGCGCAGAAAGAGCGCGTCCAGGGAAGACTGAATGTACCGGACCCACGTGAAATCCGCCTGCGTCACGCCAAAGAGCGCTCCGCCGAGAATCCCCATGGAGTTCGCCCAAATCGTCAGGCACGGAAGCATCACGATCATGGCGGTGAATTTCGGCGCCACCAGAAAGTGAACCGGATCGATGGCCATCGTCTCCAGCGCGTCGATTTCTTCCGTGACCTTCATCGTGCCGATCTCCGCGGCGAACGCCGAGCCGGACCGTCCGATGACTACGATCGCGGTAATTAGCGGGCCGAGTTCCCGTGTCATGGAGATTGCCACGGCACTGGCGACGAAATTCAAGGCGCCAAACTTGCGCAGCTCATAAGCGCTCTGGAGCGCCAGAATCAGCCCGATGAAAAACGTAATTAGGGAAAGGATGGGCAACGCCCCAACACCGGTATGCATGGCCTGCGAAATGGCGCGCTGCAAACGTAGCGGTTTGCCCCGGAATGGAGCGACGAATGTGAAATACGCGGCCCGGATTCCCAGCGCGGTCAGCGCCCCGAGATACGCAAGCCCATCGGTAACTGATTCTCCAATTTGCGTCGTCAGTTCCACAGTGCTCTCGTCGGGCTTCCTCGGTCTTGCGGTGTGGCAGCCTCAGGGCGCAACGGATTGTGCTTCGTCTTCGTAAATCTCGAAAATTCTCACCAGCTTGGAAAGTTGCAGAACTTCTCGTACCGTCCTATTCAAGCCGAACAAGATCAAGCGTGAGCCCACGTCGCGCGAGGCCTTGAGGCCTTCCACCAGCGACGCCACTCCGGAACTGTCGATATACCGAACGGCACCCAGGTTGAGCACCACGCGCGGCATCTTCAATTCGCGAAGCTCGCGCAAGAGTGCTTTCCGCAATTGGGGTGACGTCGCGAGATCGATGTCACCTGAAATGTCGAAAATAGTGATCTTGTCCAAATGGCGTTCGGCAATCTTCAAGACGGATTCTCCTTAGGAGCCTTTCTTAGGCGCCTGAACATGCAAAATCTTCACCAGCCGGAGCTGATTCCTGCCGTTGTTGCGGCTGAATTCTACCGTATCCATGCACTCGCGGATAAAGTGCAGACCCAGGCCGCCCGGCCGGATATCTTCGAGCGCGCGCCCGCACATTTTCTCTGGATTCGCCGTCACTCCGTTATCTTCCAACACGATTTCAAGAGCATCTCCGGATTGGCCACGTTCCGGCGCGTCAATCCGGTGAAAGGACGCATCGATAGGCTGCTCTGGGTTTCCAAGGTAGGCATGGCGAATAATATTGGTCAGCGCCTCATCGACGGCACGAACCACGGCGCGGCACTCCGGCTCAGAAAATCCTAACTTGGCGGTGAGCTCTCCCACTGCGTTTCGCACCACGCAGAGCATCTCAGGATTGCTCCGCAATTCCATTCTGAGTAGTAAGCTGCCTTGGCTCACGCGAGCGCGCTCCTCGGTCCTGAGAAACTGGATTTCCCCGTTTGGTCTCGGAAAGGTCGCCCCTGGCGGATTTCCTGACGTAACGTATGCCCAGATAATACACGGAATCCTGCTGGCGGCAACTTGTAAGCTCGATAGGGACGAGTCTCTGCGAGGACGTACAGAGGGATGCGAGACTATTGAAAAGTTGGCGGGCGGGCCTGTAAGCCGGATTCTGAAAACAGAGACCTGAAATCAATAAGTTGCGCGTTATCAACGCGATTTTAACATCTATAACGTCTCAGAATGTCATCGATGGCGACAATTTGGTTAGGCACTGGTTAGGCAGTCGTTCGAATTCCGGCCCGCGCCTCCAATTCAACACCCCCTATGGCGAGCTGAAACCCTATCGAAATCAAAACACTTAAAGTGGTTTCGCTTAAACCAATTGGCGCGCCGCCATCAATTCGCCATCAATGTATTGACATGGCGGGGGGCGAGGCGCAGACTCTAAGCAATTTCGTTGCGGAACATTTCGATTGTCTGTTCCTCACCATACAAGGAGGGCTGCCACTAGAACGCCCGGAGGGAATCCGGCCCATGTTCGGGAGATACGAAATCTTCGAAGTCATGCCGAATGGCTCACCACAGAGGGTCACCTTTGTCCGGGGTTGGGAGTTTGCGAAGGCAGTGCTTCAACGGCTGTCGAAGGACACGAGCAATGAATGCTACGCCGCCGATGCAGAAACCCACCAAGTTGTGATGCAGATGAATGTCGCTAGGGCAAAGTTGCGAGCGACCAAGAGGATTTTCCAGATCGTTTACGACGAGGAGGTGGGGGTTCGAAGAGCTGAACTCCTTAGGTCGCGCGGTTACGGCGTGATCTCGGTGACTGGCAACGAGGCAGCCAAAGTTCTCTTAAGCTCGATTCGACGCTACGATCTCTTTATCGTTGGTCATGCGGCTCCTGAAGAAACCAGGAGAGAAATCGTTAGTTGGCTCAAGGCCGAATACCCCGAGGTCAAAATCCTTGCCCTCAATCCGTCCCATCAACAAGTCCTCAGAGCAGATTACAACGTGCGACAGAACGGTCCGGAGACCTTGCTGCCGATTGTCGCTCAACTGTTAGTGGATTCCACTGATGGCTTCTGAATAGGGTGCTATCAAGTCCGAATCCAGCCCGGCGAGACACCTATGTCTAGACTGCATTCAGTGCCCCCAGTACGACGCGGCTAGGCTTCAGTGTCTGAAGTAATCCCCTCTGTGGACAAAGGCCATTTTCACAGACAGCGGTCTGTACATGTTCCGCAGACAAATACAATTCATCCCACGACAAATCTGTGTGCAGAAGCGATACCAAGATTCCCCGGTTGCTACAATAGAGGCAATCATAGTCTACTTCCACGCTCCGCACGGGACGACCAACGAGGAGGTACTCCATCTGAGACCCGATTTCAAGAAGGTCTTTGGCATCCAGGTAGAATCTCTTTCTGCAGAGCGGACAAGTTATTTTGGCGACGGTCTTAAGGTCAACTCGTCGAGTAGAATCCATCATCCAGAAAATCCCGAATTGCTTGGCGCAATTGGCGCACCTAGTGACAAATTGATAGGCCACGAGGCGTTCTCCTTCCCGGACTTCCGTGGACGGTAAAAGTCGAACGGCAACAGTCCAGAACGGTCGCTTATCTGATGCCTAGGATTTTCCGCCTTGCCTGGGTCGAAATCGGCGGAGGTAGGTGGGAACGGCCAGCCTTGGTTGAAGGGCTTCCTCAAGTCCTCCGGCTGCTTCAATTGATGCGAAATGCTGGTCTGACTACAAGCACTACCCTCTTCCTCGGAACTCGTCAAGACATATCTTCTGCGTGCTATTACTGGTGGGAAACATGGTTGAAATTCAAAAGGTTTCGTCGCAATTGCAATATGGGTACAACAGTTTTGGCGAACCGACCAGCATGATCGATCCTTTGAACAATCAGACCTCGTCCACGTACGATTCGCACGGACGCGCTAGGCGAGTTGCTCACGATCAAGGACCCGCTGAACAATGTTACGACGCTAGCCTATTACTCGACCGGGCTGATTAACACGATTACGGACATGCAGAACAACGTGACAACGTACGGCTATGACACGCATGGGAACCGCACTTCGGTGACGGACGCGCTGAACCATCAAACCACGTTCACTTATGACGCGATGGATCGACTGACGAAGATCACTTACTCCGACACGACGACCACGCAATTCGGCTACGACTATCGCGGGCGGCGCACCACGGTGACGGACCAAAACGGCAAAGTGACCACTTATGCGTATGACGATGCGGACCGGCTAACCACGGTGACAGATGCGTCCACCCCCGGCAACGTCACCACCTACGGCTACGACACGGAAAACAACCTGACGAGTATTCAGGATGCAAACCACAACACAACTTCTTTCACGTATGACGCCTTCCGGCGGGCGACGCGGACGACGTTCCCTTCCGGTTACATCGAGACCTACGGCTACGACGCGGACAACAATTTGACCGTCAAGACTGACCGGAAGAACCAGCAAATCACCTACACTTACGACCAGTTGAACAGGCTGACGCAGAAAAGCTATCCTGACAGTACGACCGTGAATTACACATACGACCTCGATTCGCGCCTGACGCAGGTGAGCGATCCCACCGGCACGTACAGCTTCACGTTTGACAACATGGGACGGCTGACGGGGACCACGACCAGCTATACGTTCCTGGCCAGGAATTTCGCCACGAGCTACGGGTATGACAAGGCGACGAACCGCACATCGTTCACCGACCCCGAAAGTGGCGCGACGAGCTATGTGTACGACACGCTGAACCGGTTGCAAACGCTAACGCCTCCGAGTGCGTTCAGTGGGACGGGCAACTTCGGGTTCACCTACGACGCGCTCAGCCGCCGCACACAGATGACGCGCCCAAACAGCATCGCAACCAATTACAGCTACGACTATCTGTCGAGATTGCTGAGCGTTCTGCACCAGAGCGGCTCGACCACTCTGGACGGCGCGAGCTATACAGTGGATAACGCGGGGAACCGCACGGCGAAGACAGACCAGTTGGCAGGCGTTACGTCGAATTACACTTACGATCCGATCTACCAGCTAACCCAGGTCACGCAGGCCGCGACGACGGAGAGCTACACTTACGACGTGGTCGGCAACCGGCTGAGTTCGCTCGGCCTGTCACCGTACAACGTCAACACCTCGAACGAATTGACCTCGACGCCAAGCACGACCTACACGTACGATTACAACGGCAACACCGCATCGAAAACCGACAGCACCGGCGCCACGACCTATGCGTGGGATTTTGAGAACCGGCTCACGAGTGTCACGCTCCCTGGCACCGGTGGAACCGTCAGCTTCAAATACGACCCCTTCGGCAGAAGAATCTACAAATCTTCCAGTGCAGGCACCAGCATCTATGCCTATGACGGCGACAATCTCATTGAAGAAACAAATTCCTCGGGTGCCGTAGTAGCTCGCTACGAGGACACGCAGAACATTGACGAGCCGCTGGCCATGTTGCGGAGCGCAGCAACCAGTTACTATCACGCGGACGGCCTCGGCTCCGTAACGTCGCTCTCGAATACAGCGGGAGCGCTGGCCCAAACTTATACTTTCGACTCCTTCGGCAAGCAGACCGCCTCTTCCGGTTCGCTGACGAATCCATTCCGGTACACGGCTCGCGAATCGGACACCGAAACCGGTCTGTATTACTATCGCGCCAGATACTACGACGCATCCGCTGGCAGGTTCATCACCGAGGACCCAGTAAAGTTCCGTGGTGGCCCGAACTTCTACGAGTACGTTGGAAACGACCCACCTCTTTTCGTTGATCCGTTAGGACTGTGGAGAAACACTGGAAAGCCGAGTAATTCACTTGTTCCAACGATCGTCTGTGACGGGAGTGGGGGTATTAGAGTGTGGATTCCTGATTGGTACAACTATCCTCCGGAACGGAAGGAATGTATCGGGGACTGCATGCAGAAGCATGAAGAACGCCACAAGCGAGATGCCCTTCGATACAACCCTAAAATTTGCGCAGGCTCCGCCGACGGGATCCAATTGGGCTATTCGAGTCTTCGCGAACAGAACCTTTCTGAAACGATCGGATGGACCATCGAGCTTAAGGGTTTGGAAAACAAGAAGAAGGGGAACACCTGCAAGGACTGTACTCCTTACATTGACCAAGAAATTAATCAAGCTCAGGACCAACTTAAGTTTTATAGGAGTCAATGGCCATTTGACCAGAATCATTAGGACACTTGGTGGGCAAAGAATCCGGAGACTACCATGACTTTTTCCAATAATCGCAGTTGCAGACAATACCTTACGGTTCTGGCCGCGCTCCTGTTGGTCGCGCTTTGTGCGGCCCCAGTGGGAAGCGAGACAATGCCCCCGGGAATCCAGGTTGAATTAAATCCTGAGAAACCGTTGCGGCTGCGGGTGACACTGCGCTCTGGTGCTGAGACTACTGCAACATTCTTTAGATCGCTGTTACCATGGGGCAACAGATACAGCATGGTTTTCGTAGCCGTCAAACCCCACGGGCAGCCCATCGATCTGGAACTGCCTGTACAGGACCCTACAGGTGACAAAGTCTCCTTGTCACCGGGAGCGTCGCTATCCGGAGACATCCACTTAAATTGGGTCATTAGGGACCTAGATCGTGTGACGAAGCAATCAGACGTGCACTTGTTTTGGGCTTACGAGTCTCCAAAGGAGTTAAATATCTCTCACTGGTCAGGCGGCTGGATTCTAATCCCACAACAAAAATGAGGGTCGCCGCTCTGCGAGTGCGATATGACTCCAACGGCAACACGCTCACCAGCGCGACCGGCTCGAACACCACCAGCTACGCCTGGGACTTCGAGAACCGCCTGAGCAGCGTCACGCTGCCCGGAAGCGGCGGCACGGTCACCTTCAAGTACGATCCCTTCGACCGAAGAATCTACAAGTCTTCGTCCTCAGGAACCAGCATCTTTGCCTACGACGGTAACAATCTCATCGAAGAAACCAACTCGTCCGGTGCCGCCGTTGCGCGCTATTCGCAGACGCAAAACATCGATGAACCCCTGGCTATGCTCCGAAGCGGCGCAACGAGCTACTACCACGCCGACGGCCTCAGCAGTGTCACTTCGCTGAGCAATGCAGCAGGTTCGATTGCCAATACTTATACTTACGACTCTTTTGGCAAGCTGACGAATTCCAGCGGCTCGTTGGTGAATCCTTTCCGGTACACCGCCCGCGAATCGGACACCGAAACTGGCCTTTATTACTACCGCGCCAGATACTACGACATACAGACAGGGCGTTTTGTATCTGAAGACCACTTGAGATTCACTGCGGGCATTAATTTTTATGCTTATGTGCGCGGGCGGCCAGTCAATTTAACAGATCCATATGGTCTTAAGACTTTGGGACTCGGCGGAACGGTCATCAATCTCTCCAAGTGCTGTCTTCTGGTGAGCTCGAACGAGGCCAATCCGAACGAGCAGCAGCAATATTACATACCGCCCGGTGAAAGCTCTGGACCGTTTGCCGATGTAGATGCGATCTACTTCCCTAATGGTTCGGCGCTGAAGATTCCAGATTGGGATGTCCTAATCGTATGGGAGTGTCCTGGCCCGGGGATGCCACGCTTCAGATTCAAAGCGCCAACCCCCTGGAAGTTCAAAAGATTCGGCTCAACATTTTTGCCGGACAGAGACGCCATCAACAATCAGTTCCACGAACCTATCATTCCGCCCAAAAAACCTTGCAAGGATCAAAAGTGTCCATGAGCAACGAAGTTTTCGACTACGTGATCTCCAGCAGCGCGATAGTAATAATGGGCATTGGTCTATTTCTGGAGCGAGCGGGAGTGTTCCTATATCTCGGTTATACGGTGGTTGGGCTTACTGGTACCATCTTGGCATTACTATTTCTCTTCTGGCGTATGCGTTTCCTCAAATCTCGCAGATGGGCTCGATTCTATTTGGCCATGTTGATTTCGCTTTCACTGACGTTGGCAGGATGGACCCTCGGCAATTTTGATTCCAGTCCTCGGAAGCATTTCTATCTTGCTGCAACGCAGATTAAGCTTGAGGACTCAATGGACTCTGTCAGAAAAAAAATGGCCCAATATGAATCGTGGCAGGGCCAGCAGGATCACGAGTCGTTCCGGTTTTCCAGCGGGCCGGGAACATCCGACGTTGTCATAGTTCACTACGATGTTAAAACCGGGAAAGTGATCGACGTAAACCTATCTCTAGATTGATTGCCCGTGCGGAGAACGTTGAGCTTCAAGTACGACCCCTTCGGCCACCGTATCCAGAAGTCCATCACGCAGAGCGGCACTACAACCACCACGAACTTCCTCTATGACGCAGACAACATTCAGTACCGTCTCTTCCACTTGAGTTCAAACGACTGCCGCTTCACTACTGCGGTAACTCGGCTGGGCGATTCTTGTAGTAGCCCTCGCGTGTTTGCGCGGTTAGTCCGTCGCCCGAGACTTGGAGTTCGATGCGGTGATAGTTGGAATCGAGTTCAGTTCCTGCGGGTACGTAGGCGAGAGTGTATTGATGGCGGGCTTGTTCCGTGATGCGAGCATAAAACTGCTCCATAGTCCTGGACTTCGATGCATAGTAAATATCTCCTCCTGAGATGCGCGAATAATTTTCCAATCGGGAATACTTGCGTTTAGCGGCATTGCTGCCTACGGCGAGACTAAACACGGAAATGTCATCGAATAAGAGTTTCTCTCTGACACTCCCAAAGTCATGCTTGTTTGACTTCGGCTCATTGGCGCCATCCGAAATCACAAGAATGATTTTTCGGCGGTCAGCACCTGCATTTTCCAGCAGATTAGCAGCGGAATACACGGCGTCATCTAAAGCCTTACTTGGTCGAGACCCCAAATTGGTTGGGGCGGGAATGCACGGACTTCCAGTTGTGGAGTTACCGCACACTACAGGTTCTGGAACATACGTTGGTGTGGGTTTAATTTCGGCTTGCGTGGCCTTTAGTTCGGTCATCAGGTTGTCAATATTCGAGGTGAAGCCGTTTCCCGGATAGAAGAGCATATCAAAACGGCAGACGGTGGCTTCGTCTTGAAGGCTTACTCCACCCATCAAAGCGCGGAGACTTTGAGCTAGTTGCATTCCGGCGTTCCCGTTCACGTCGTTGTCTACAAGAATGACGAGTGAAAGGGGCAGACTCTCCTCAGTAAAAACTTTAATTTCTTGCTCGACGCCATCATCAAGAACCCGGAACTGTTCTCGTCGCAGGTCTGGGACAAGGCTTCCGGCGCGGTCTCTCACGCTGACAGAAAGAACCACAAGGTCGGATGTAATGCGAACCGTTGTCTGGGGCTGCTGTTGTTGCTGCGACGGAGACATCCTCAACGTCCCGAAACATGTTATGAGGACTGTTGAAATCAGAATCAGCAGTTTCGCGCAGCCGCACTTGAACACGTGGCATTCCCTCCGAGCCGTAATGCAATAGGATATCCGATGTTTGAGCGGCGTAAGTGGTGGCCTGATAAGTCCTGCTAAGTCGCCTTACCGGTAAAGTTCATTTGGCCGATTCAACTTTTGCGGACTGGTCGCCTGGCATCCCCTCCAGTTGTCACCACTCGTTGTACGTCGAGCCGTCGCTGGCGACGTGAACCGAAGCAGAATGAACGTCAACTATCCCCGTGCTCGACTGCTCCGGGCTCAGAACCACAGTGTCGAATTGTAGCGCCCAGTCTTTTTTCTGCGTGAACGGGTCTGTCGGAATCTCCTTCAAATAATGGCCGTTCACCAAGGCTTGCAGGGATTGAGCCGCTGCCTGCTTTTCTAACGTGTAGTTGTCAATGGCCATTCGCATCGTTATCAAATCGTGTTTGAGTATCCGTTCTCGTTCCGACCGTGTCGAGCACCCGCTGACGAGAGCAGAGGCCAAAACTAACAGAGATATAAATCGAACACGCCGTTTCATATGGCCCCTTGGGTACGCTTTTCTTTTATACCTCGAATTGCCAACGACCTCAGCGAAATTCCGGGTGGGAGCCGTAGCCTCCAGGTTCCGAGACTATCGGTCAACTCCTGATTTGTCGCCTTACCGGAAAGGTTCCTCCAGTACTGACTCCCGTCAGGGGTGAACACGGCAGGAATGGTTAGGCAATTGGTTAGGCAGCCGCTAGGTTAGCGAAAAACTATCAAAAACATTGAGAAATTGGCGGACGGGCCTGTAAGCCGGATTCTGTGCCGCACGCAAACCACAAACGGTCTGCATGCGCGGCGATCATTCCTCTAGGTCACGATTCGCACCGTGACTCCAGCAGCCTACCCGAGGGTTTGCCTCCGCGATGGCTTGCGCCACCGCAGAAGGAGTTTTCGCTCATCGAGCCGGGCCGGCTCTCCCCTCCTATTTGGCCTTGCACCACGCGGGGTTTTCCGTGCCTCCGGTGTCGCCACCGGAGCGGTGGGCTCTTACCCCACCTTTTCACCCTTACCAAACGATGCGTGCTCTTCGAAGACGTCTCGCAGGTTTCCCTGCGCGATGCCACCGTGCTGCGCTCCGCCGGCGGTTTATTTTCTGTGGCACTTTCCGTAGCACTGTTGTAGCGGCGGGTTCACCCCGCCATCTTCAACTTCGCCCCCTGGCGTTACCAGGCGCGTTGCCCTGTCAAGAGTTCCGCTCCCCACAAAAGTGAAGAGCGTGCCTCAGGACGGTGTCCGGACTTTCCTCCCGTCCTCGGTCATCTCCGGCCTCGCAAGAGGCCAGATAACGACCGGGACCAGCGATCACCCGGCCCGCCCGCCACTTTGAATTATACCCTGACTAGGAGCGGAAAATGTGTAGTTGTGATGGTTATTCTGGCGATACAATCCCGGCCATGAAAGCCCGCGAAGCCAAGGATTTTCTAGTCGCGCAAACCGCGGAGCAGGCCGCGCTCGAACGTGTGCCCCTATCTGACCTTGAAAAGAGGATGATGTATTTCACCGAGACCGGCGAATGCCCGGAAGACCCTCTTGCTCTGAACGGGGAGTTTGAGAAGGAGTACGACACCGACGAGTACGAGACAAAAGTCAAAAAGCTACTCGCGAACGCGCATCGTCGGCTGAAGGAAGAGCGATCTCCTGCGGTTGCGGAATGGGAGGAAAGCCTGAAAGTTCTGGACCAGACAGACGATTACATTCTTATTCTGTGCGATCGAAGTCCGTTGGCAAGATTTGGAAATCCTGAAGCGCTTCCGTCGGTGTTATTGTTCGTGTTCCGACTAGGACTTCTTGTCTTAGCCGCTTACGTGGTCTGGAACATCCTGAAATTCTTGCTAAGGATAACCGACATTTCAGGAGCTTCGCTGTTCGGCGTGATCTTTGTGATTACGCTCCTAGCCGTCGCTATACGGCCGCAGATCGCAACCGAACTCACTGCCCGCCCTATGACATGGCTGACAGTTTTTTTGTTCAAGAAGCGTGATTCTGACGCAAACCATACCGAATAAAGACTATAAACCCAGCAGTTTTTCGAATTCGCCCTCACTCAGGATGGTTACTCCCAACTCTTTGGCTTTGTCGTATTTCGATCCGGGATCGGTTCCCACAACGACGTAGTCCGTCTTTTTGCTGACGGACCCGGAAACTTTCCCTCCATGCTGAATAACAAGCTCGCCTGCTTCTTCCCGGGACCGATTTGCAAGGCCTCCTGTGAACACAAAACTCTTTCCGGCAAGTTTCTGGCTCTTGACCACGCGCTTTTCCGCCGTCGGATGCACGCCTGCCTTGCGCAGCTTCTTGATAAGCTGGCGATTGGCAGGCTCGGAGAAAAATTCCACGATGCTCGCCGCGACCTTCGGCCCTACCTCGGGCACTTCCTCAAGCTCTTCCTCTTTCGCCGCTGCTAATTCCTCCAGCGAAGAAAAATGTTCCGCCAGCAATTGGGCTGTCCGCTCGCCCACAAACTGCATGCCCAGCGCGTAAATCAGCCGCGCCAAAGAATTCTTCTTGCTCGCCTCTATTTCCTCCAGCAGGTTCTGCGCTGATTTCTCCCCCATGCGCTCCAGACTGGCAACATCCTCGAGCTTCGGCGAATACAGATCGGCAACGTCCTTCACCAATCCCTTGTCCACAAGCTGATCCACAATCTTTTCGCCCAGCCCGTCAATGTTCATCGCGTGCCGCCCGGCAAAGTGTAGAATCGATTCCTTCCTCTTCGCGGGGCACGCCGCATTCACGCAGCGGTACGCCACTTCCCCTTCCACGTGATGAATCGTGCTTCCGCATTCCGGGCAATGTTTCGGCATGCGGAACGGTTTGCGGTTCTTCCCTTCCTTGACCACTTTGAGCACATGCGGAATCACTTCTCCCGCGCGCTCGATCAGCACCGTGTCGCCGATCTGCAAACCCAGCCGCTCTATTTCATCCATGTTGTGGAGCGTGGAACGGCTGACAGTGACGCCTCCCACTTGCACCGGTTCGAGCACCGCCACGGGCGTCAAGGTTCCCGTGCGGCCCACTTGCACGATGATGTCGTTCACCACTGTCGTTTCCTGGCGCGCAGGATATTTGTACGCAATCGCCCACCGTGGCGCCTTGGCCGTGTAACCCAGTTCATTTTGAATGGCGATCGAGTTCACTTTGATCACCACGCCGTCAATTTCGTACGGCAGCTTCTCCCGCTTCGCGTCCCAGTCCTCGCAATACGCAATCACCGCCTCGATTCCCGCGTAAAGTTTCCAGTCGTCCGAAGCGCGGAACCGTAATTGCTTCAATGCCTGCAGGGAGTCCGAATGTTTTGCGAAAGGCACTTTTCCATCCACAAGCAAGTAGTACGAAAAAAAATCCAGCCGCCGCGCTGCTGTGATCGACGGATCGAGCACGCGCACGGCTCCCGCCGCCGAGTTCCGCGCATTCACAAAAATCTTGCCGCCAATCCGCTCCTGCTCCCGGTTCAGCGCTTCGAACGCCTTCTTCGTCATCATCACTTCGCCACGCACTTCAAAATCTGGCGGCAGCTTCACCTTTTTCAGCACCGCGGCATCCACGCGCAGCGGAATCGAGCGGATCGTCTTCACGTTCGGCGTCACGTCCTCGCCCGTGGTTCCATCACCGCGCGTGACGCCGCGCGCCAGCACTCCATCCTCGTATTGCAGCGAGATGCTCAGTCCGTCGAACTTGTGCTCCGCAACGTACTCGATCTTTTCCTGCCCGCTACCCTCTCTTACGCGGCGGTCCCACTCCCGCAACGCGTCGTAAGAAAACGCGTTGTCCAGGCTCAGCATCGGCCGAGCGTGCCGCACTGTCGAAAACCCCTCGCGCGGCGCTCCTCCCACGCGCACCGTGAGAGAATCCGGCGTCAGCAGTTCCGGATACGCTGCCTCCAACTCTTTCAAACGGTTCATCATCCGGTCGTACGCCGCGTCCGAAATCTCCGGATCGTCGAGCACGTAATACCGGTATTCGTGGTAGCGCAGCTTCTCGCGAAGCTCTTCAATCTCTTTCTTGACGCTAGCTGGCGCAGCTTTGGCCATGAAACCCTCGGCAGAACAGTGTGCGGAATTTCGGCTGGTATTATATAGAATGAATGTCTTGGCGCACGAACGGCATAAACCTGAACCAACGATGACCACAAATCTCAGAAACGCTCTGCTGATTCACAATCCCAATGCCGGCAACGGTGGCAAGGGCCGCCGCCGCACTCTCGATACCGCGCGCCACATTTTTGCCGCCCGCGGCATCGAATCCGAACTTGCGGAAACCACTGGCCCAGGCCATGCCACGGAAATTGCCCAGCGTGCCGCCTCCGAGGGCCGCGGCCTCGTCATTGCCTGCGGCGGTGATGGCACGCTCAACGAAGTCGTCAACGGCCTGGCGGCGAACCAAAACGGCCACCGCGTTCCTCTTGCTCTTCTTCCCGGCGGCACCGCCAACATCCTCGCAAAGGAACTGGATTTGCCCTGGGACATCCCCAGCGCCGCCGAAAAACTCGTTCGCGGCACGGTGAAAGAAATCGCACTCGGCTTGGCGACTCCTCTCGAACATCCCGGAAAGAAAAAGTACTTTCTCAGCGTCGGCGGAGCCGGTCCCGACGGCATGATCGTCTATTCGCTCGACCTCGATCTGAAAGCCCGCATCGGGATGCTGGCCTATTGGTGGGAAGGCGCCCGCGAAGTCTTCCGTTATAATTTCCAGCATTTCCGCATTCGCGTCGGCGATCAAAAACTCGATGCTTCTCTTGCCATTGTCGGCCGAACCAAGAATTACGGCGGCCCTTTCAAAATCACCACGAACGCCGATCTCTTCGAAGATCAGTTCGAGGTCATGGCTCTAACTACACAAAGTGGTTTTCGCTACTTGAGCTACTTGCCCACGCTTTGGATGGGCAATCTCCGCGGCACCGAGGGCGTCCATTTCTACAAGTCCAACACTGTCGTTTGCGAGCCGCTCGACACGAATCCGGTATACGCTCAAGTCGACGGCGAGCCTCTCGCCCGCCTCCCTGTCGAATTCAAAATCGTCCCCCGCGCCCTAAAACTCCTGGTCCCCGGCTCTCCACTTTAGAATCCCGCACTACATCGCCATTTTACCGGTGGCAGGCATGAGGTCCCAAACACGCCAGAAGGCTTGCATTTCGCCGGGTGTGCCAAGAGAAACTCGGATGTACTTGTCGAGAACTGGATATTTGGGGCCGATGAGAATGTTGTTTTTCTTGAGGTGCTCGATAACTTCGTCGGGCGGGCGCAGGGGATTCACCATGACGAAATTCGTTTGCGAATCGAGGGCACGGAGCATGCGCGCGTTGACCTGGTTCATGAACTCCTGGCGGTCGTCGGCGTTGCGCTTGACGCCGAGGCGCACGTGGTCGACATCATCGAGCGCGGCACAAGCGGCGCGCGCAGAGACAACGCTGACACTCCAGATGGGAAAGCCGGTGGAGAGGCGCTTGGCGATTTCCGGAGTGGCAACGGCATAACCAATGCGCATTCCGGCGAGGCCGTAAATCTTCGAGAAAGTTCGAGCGACGATGACGCGCGGATCACCGATGGGCCGGTCCACGAAAGACTCGTAGGAAGCGCTCGGGCTGGCAAAGTGATGATAGGCCTCGTCAATTAGCACGGTCACGTCAGATGGCAGTTTGCCGAGGAACGCTTCGATTTCTTTCCGCGGCGTAATGGTGCCGGTGGGATTGTTGGGATTGACGATATAGGCGAGCCCGGCCGATGTGCGCGCGCGGTCGAGCATGACGCCGAGATCATGTTCGTAGCGCTTGTTCAGAGGAACCTCTGCGACTTCGCCGCCCGCGCCTTGCGCGAGTTTGCCGAGCGCGGGAAAAGTAGGCGCGGCTTGCACGAGTTTTTTGCCGGACCCCAGAAAAGCGGCCGCAGCCATGCACAGGATTTCGCCGGAGCCGCAGCCAAGCACGATTTGTTCGTGCTTCACCTTGTGGAGCGCGGCGAGCTTGTCCGTGAGCGTGTCGTACTCGGTGCGCGGGTAGCGATTGCCGACGGCGGCGGATTCGCGCAGCACGCCGAGAACTTTTTCGGACGGGCCGTACGGATTTTCGTTGCGATAGAGAAGGATGGGGTCCGTGGCAGTAGCGCCATCCGGCGGCTGTGACATGGGTACGGAGTTACCCCACAGCTTCTCTTCGGTCGCCGGGGCAAGCGGCCAGCCGCGAAGGGCGGGAGTAGCCGCTCCCAGGATAGCGCCGGTTCCGATACTGCGAAGAAGGTTTCTGCGCGAGATGTACATACTCCACTCCTCTAGGCGATGGCTCTCGTGCCCTTGAGCCAAGTTTAGACGAAGAAATCAGCGGATTTGCAGGGCACGCAGCGTACGGAGTCGTCCGCGAAAGGCGAGCGACCCTGGCACTGGAAGTATTTTACGGGCTCGCGCTACTGAACCGTTAGGGTTACCTGCTGCGTGTGCGTCAAGCCGCCACTAGTGGCGGAGATGGTCAGAGTGAATGTGCCGGTTGGCGTCTTACGCATGGTGCTCACCGTTAATGTGGACGAACCCGACGTCGTGATGGACGAAGGGCTGAAGTTGGCGTTCGCGCGGCGGGGAAGTCCGCTAACGCTGAAGCTGACGGTGCCGTTGAAACCGGAGCCAGGCGTGATGGTGACAGTATAGAGCACACTGGAGCCACGCGAGACGGTAGTGCTGGAGGGCGTGACGGCAACGGAGAATTCCGCGCTCACAACCAGCGTGACATTAGCGGTATGCGTTAACGGGCCGCTGGTGGCGGTGATCGTCAACGGATAACTGCCCGGAGCGCTCGACGAACTGGTGGAAACGCTCAGGGTGCTCGAACCGGACGTGGAAATGGACGCCGGACTAAAGGAAGCGCTCGCACCCGCGGGCAGGCCGCTAACGCTCAGCGAAACCGTTCCGCTGAAACCTGTCCCGGCTGTGACTGTGGCGGTGAAAGAGGTGCCACCACCCTGTACGACGGTTCGCGAGGAAGGCGACGCCGAGAGCGAGAAATCGGGCTGAACGGTAATGGTGCGAGTCGGCGGATTGGGATCGGTGAGGCCAACGTTGTCGGTGACAGTAAACGTCGTGACGTAAGTGCCCGGAGTGGCGTAGGTCACATTCCCTGGATTAGCGAGATTGCTGGAGCTGGGATTCCCGCCCGGGAAAGACCACGAATAGGCGCTAATTGTGCCGTCGGGATCGTTACCTGTGCCGGAATACGTGACCGACTGGCCAGTTGAGATAGTGACGTTCGAAGCAGGGTTGGTGATCGTGCCGGTGGGAGGCACATCATTCGCAGCCAGAGAGACTTGAACCATTGTGGCGACAGAAGGAACACCAGCGCTATTGAGAATAAACAGCATGTAGTAACCCGGGGGCGCAATGTTGCCATTCGGCGGGCCTGTGACGTTGAGGACGCCAGTGCCTGCGGTGAAAGAGAGGCCGACATAGCGCTGATCCATGTCGAAAGCATGAGTGACCGCACCGTTCCGCATCAGAACGACGCTGGAGATGTTGGCGGCATCGGGGGTTTGCACCTGGAACGCGCTGCCATAGCCAATGACAGAGGAAGACGCGCTTGTGATGGTGGGGCGTGTAGCTAGAGTGCCGTCTGCATTAAAGAGATACGCTGGCGAGTAGATTTCCATATGCGGTTCGTACGTCCCGCGCTGCGGGTTGCCGCCCGCAACCCAAACTGTGGCATTGGGCAGAAGCAAGCTGACGGAGTGATAGAGGCGCGCGTAAACCTCCGCGCCTGCGGGACTGAAGGTATTGGATCCCGGATCGTAGATGTCAGCTTTCAGGCTGGCGGTGGTGGTGTCTTCGTCGTTGAGGGAGCCGCCGACGGCAAGGACCCGGCCGTTGGGGAGAATGGTAGCATTCATTTCAATACGAGGTTGCGACATGTTGGGGCCGTAGACCCACTTCGGCGTAGGGGCGGAGAGATCAATGATTTCGCTGGTGTTCGTGGATGGACTCCCACCGCCCATGATCAGCACCTTGGGCGTGTAGTTATTGGCGGGAGTCAGAGGGAGAAGTACGGACGACCCATAAGTGCGCGTCCCATTGTAATTTGTGAAGGCAATGTTGGTAGTCCAAGTATGAGTCGCGGGATTGAAAAGGCTCGAACCGGTGGTTGAGCCCGAGTAAAAAACGCTGCCGTTGGGAAGCACGTGCATGCGGGGGTAGAGAGGCGGAGTCCATGGGGCGGAGAAGGCGGCGCTCCAGCCAGAGCCAGCGCTATAGAATTCTACAGATGTGTTGGTACCGCCGGTTTCGTTAAGACCGGAGAAAATCATTACTCGACCGTCGCCGAGAACCGTGCCGGTGGGGTACCAGCGGCCGTGCGCCATGGATTGCTGGTCGGTGAAGGCATTGGTGGCGGGGTCGTAGGTGGAAGTGCGCAGTTCACCGTGAAACGGATCGTACTGCAACGTGCCGCCCATCACGAATGGGCGCCCATCGGGGAGAACCACCATGCCGTTGCAGAACATATCCCAGCCGACGGGTTGCGTCGTGATCGTGCCAGCCTGGGGATCCCAGAGCGCAGCCCGGAAACTCGTGTTTCCGGCGACGTTGCCGGAGCCGGAGACGATGACCACCTTGCCGTTGTTCAGCAAAGCTGCGTGAACGGGATTGATGGCCACGGTGTACGGCAGGGTTTGCCACTGACCTTGGCTTGTCTGGGCGAGGGCGAGGGGCGCCAGCGGGGTCAAGACTGCCAAAAGCAAACAGGCGGGCACAAACAGCCGGCTGGTGAATCTGTTCATTGGGAGTCCTCTTTTTTGAAGTTTCCGCAGGGACGGAGGAAACCTTAGCGGAGTCAAAAGCAATTCACGGTCCAGTTGAAAGTGATCGCTGGCCTCCAAGCTATTGAATACAAATCATATAGAATCAGGCTGCGAGTTTCAGGACCTCTGCGTTGTGCCAGAAAGTGAAGGCACATGGCAAAGTGGGGAAGATTCTTGGCAACATTCCTTTCTTTTACGGAATAGGCGGGTCTCACGACTCAACTCGTGCCCATACCACACTGCTAGCTGACGGCACATCACTCTCTGTGAGATAACTCTGTCGTGGATCCAATCACTCATGGCCTGGCTTCTTATGTCCTTAAACGCGCGGCTTTTTCCAGGCTCCCTCGCGCCGCCACGATTGCCATGCTCGTCGCCGGAACCATCGTCGACATCGATTCATTGAGTGCGTATTTCGGCCCTTCCGCCTTCCTCACCTTTTACCGCACCTATTGTCATTCCCTGCTCGCCGCTCTGCTCTTTAGTCTTCTCGTCACCATCCCCTTCTTCATGCGCAGACGCGGACCAAGGGAACAGCAAACTCCTCCTCTACCCATCTTCCTCGCCGCTCTTGCCGCAGCCGTCCTCCATCTGCTCATGGATGTCAGCCAAAGCGCCGGTGTCGAACTCTTCTGGCCCTTTTCAGCCCACCCCTTTGCTCTGGACTGGGTCGCCACCACCGATCTTTGGATCGTGGGAATTCTTCTCGCCGGGATTCTCCTCCCTGCGCTCAGCAGGCTGGTCACCGAAGAAATCGGCGCAAAATCAAAGGGCCCGCGCGGCAAAGCGGGCGCATCCCTTGCGCTCGCTGGAATGATCCTTTATGTCGTTTTGCGTTTCGTTCTTCACGGCAATGCCCTTGCCGCCATGGAATCGCGCACTTACCGCGGCGAATTGCCTCGCAAGGCCGCCGCGTTTCCCGCATCGGGCTCGCCCTTCCGCTGGCACGGCATCGTGGAAACAGAGCGCGCCCTGCATGACCTTGAAGTTGACGTCGGTCCCGGGGCCTCTTTCGATCCCGACTCTGGCATCACCTCATATAAACCTGAGTCCTCGCCAGCCCTCGACGCCGCTCGCGACACCGCGGTAACCCGTCGTTTCTTGCAGGTTGCGCGCTTCCCAAAAGCTACGGTCGAGAAAATTCCCGAAGGATTTCGCGTCACACTGCGCTCCTTTCCATACACACGCGATGCTAACTCCGGTTTGCGCGTCTATGCCGTGATCGACACCGATCCCTCCGGCAAAGTCCTCTCCCAGGAACTTGCCAGGGACACCCTTACGAAGTAACTCCCATGAGGAAAAGCGTCCGGCTTGGAACCTGCGCGGCTAATTTGGCACGTTTGGATGCGGCCGATGCCTAAGTATCAGGCGCGAAAGAGCATAACTCGCGACCGCGACGGAAATGATCACCAGGGCCACGCTCCATTTGTGCTGTTTGAGGAACGGCAATGCGTCATGCCCGTAGCGGATGGCCAGAAAACCGATGCCAAAGTAGCGAATTAGCCGCGCCAAACTAATGGCGGAGGTGAAGCTTGCCAGGCGCACTTCGAACACTCCTGCAGCGACGACGAAAACTTTGAAGGGCGTCGGTGGAGGCAGCAGTGCTGCAAACAACATTCCCCAAAAGCCGTTATTCACAACCCAGTGCCGGATGGCATGCGCGCGGTCCCCTGCGTGCTTGTGAAACAGTGCTTCGCCGCCCTTCTCCGCGATGAAAAAAAGTAGCACGCAGCCCAGCACCGATCCGAGCGCCGCCATAAACGCGTACAGAGGCATGCGCGCTGGATGCTGAATGGACAACTCGATCAGCAGCAGATCGTTGATGACGGGAAACGTCAGCACCGATGAATCCAGAAAGGAAATCAGAAAAAGTCCCGGCGCGCCAAGCCCGCCCGCAAAGGCCACGATTTTCTGCTTCCATCCGTTCAAACTCGTGGCCAAAGGGAATTCCTCCGATCTGCTTGCAGCAACTTGTTTGGGTGGGGCATTGGATCTCGGCGCAGGTAGCAGATGTCATCGCGCATCTATTGCGCAAAGGCCGCGCGATCGAAATGATTCATGAAGACTTGCATGAGCGCAGTGCGGTGGAGATTGGGCAGCTTGGGGATCTCCCCGATGACCCGGACGTGGCCGAACCGCTCGATGGTTTCGCGGTTCTCCCGGTTCTGATCGCCAATCAGCACCACGCCGTGTACCGGAAGTTCCGCCGCGTGCAGCGCCGCCAGCGTCAGCAGCGTGTGATTGACTGTCCCCAGCGCGCTGCGCGCCGCCACGATCACCGGCAATTTGAATTTCACCATGAGGTCGAGCACAAACTGCTTCTGGCTGATCGGTACCAGCACGCCTCCGGCCCCCTCCACGATCAGCCAGTCGTTAATCAAGCTGCCGGGCATGCTGATTCGCCCGAGATCGATTTCCACTCCTGCCCAGCGCGCGGCAAGATCGGGAGAAACCGGCGGCACAAATTTGTACACTTCATCGAGCGTTCGGTCCGTGCCAATCCCGGCAAGCCTCATGACCGTCACGCGGTCCGAGCCCTCGAGGGTGCCGGTCTGGATCGGCTTCCAATAAACCGCATCAAGCGCCGCGCAAAGCAGCGCTGAAAGGACGGTCTTGCCCACTCCCGCGTCCGTGCCCGTGATGAAAAAATGATGCCTCATGCGCGCCCCGCCGTCGCTGGCGCAGCCACGCAGTCAGAAAAGTGGACGCTGGTTCGATTTCCGCCCTGGCACAAGCTGCTGCTCGCGGCAGCGATTCGCGCCGCCCCTGACAATTGTTTGCTACGCATGGACCCCCGACTGTATAGGGTAGTTGGCCTTCAAACGAATCTGGCATGTTACCATCGCTTGGCATCCGCGTCTCGGCGCAGTATCCGACGTGATACGGGGTTGCCGCCTTTTCTTTCGTGGTGGTGGTTTGACCGGCCTTGGGTAAAATGTTATAAATCGGCGTTTTGTGCAGCCCTTGCGCCTCGTCTTCGGGGCGCTTCGCCGGGCCACTTTAGGGGTAAATCATCGGTCCGGCGAGGTGGCTTCTTCCTGGTGGAATGAGAACAATTCGAGCTTCGCCCGCGCCCAGCGGCGCTCAGTCGAAAGAGTGTGCCGGAAGCGCCTGTGCCTGGAACCGATTGCCTTGTGAACAAATGATCTATGGAGGATCGTGAATGCTTACCTGGCTTGCAAATGCCTGGTCCCTGAGCTGTAAATTCACCAAGTTTGGAGCAGTGGCGGCGGTGCTTACGTCGCTCGGGGCCGCCTCGGCTCTGGCCGACGAAGCCGGTGGCGAAGCCAGCCTGAAGCTTCCCGACCTCTCCCAGGTCTCTTTTCTCGGCATCGACGGCCACAAACTTCTGCTCTTCGGCATCGTCATCTGCATTTTTGGATTGGGCTTCGGACTGGCCATTTATTCGCGTTTGAAAAACCTGCCCGTTCACAAATCCATGCGCGATATCTCCGAGTTGATTTACGAAACGTGCAAAACCTATCTCTTTACGCAGGGCAAGTTCCTCCTAATCTTGTGGGTGTTTATCGCGGTCGTGATCGTCATGTATTTCGGATGGCTCGCTCCCGTACATCCTACGGCGGTTACCTTGCCGATTATTCTTATTTTCAGTCTCGTGGGAATCGCCGGCAGTTACGGCGTGGCCTGGTTCGGCATCCGTGTCAATACGTTTGCCAATTCGCGTACCGCGTTTGCTTCCCTTCGTGGCAAGCCCTACCCGATTTACAGCACGCCGCTGCAAGCCGGTATGAGCATCGGCATGATGCTTATCAGTGTTGAGCTGCTGATGATGCTCTTCATCCTGCTGTTCATTCCGGGCGATTACGCCGGCCCATGCTTCATCGGCTTTGCCATCGGCGAATCGCTTGGGGCTGCCGCGCTGCGCATAGCCGGTGGCATCTTTACCAAGATTGCCGACATAGGCTCCGACCTCATGAAAATCGTCTTCAAGATCAAGGAAGACGACGCGCGCAACCCCGGTGTCATTGCCGACTGCACGGGCGATAACGCCGGTGATTCCGTTGGCCCCAGCGCCGACGGTTTTGAAACTTACGGTGTGACCGGCGTCGCGCTGATCACTTTTATTCTCCTCGCAGTGAAAAATCCAACCGTGCAAGTGCAATTGCTGGTGTGGATCTTCGTCATGCGCATCGTGATGCTCATCGCCAGCGCGGCGGCCTATTTCATCAACGGCTTCATCGCCAACGCCAAGTACGGCAAAGCCGATCAGATGAACTACGAAGCGCCGCTCACTTCGCTTGTGTGGATCACCTCGGCAGTTTCGATTGCACTTACGTACGTCGTCTCGTCGGTGATCATTCCGAGCCTTGGCGGCGACACGTCCCAATGGTGGAAGTTGGCCACCATCATCTCTTGCGGCACGCTCGCGGGCGCGATCATTCCGGAGTTGGTAAAAGTCTTCACCTCCACCGAATCGCGCCACGTGAAAGAAGTCGTTACGTCGGCCGAAGAAGGCGGCGCATCACTTGGCATTCTTTCCGGCTTTGTAGCCGGCAATTTCTCGGCTTACTACATCGGCCTGGCGATGGTGCTCCTCATGTCGCTCGGATTTCTGATCAGCACCCTGGGGCTCGACAACCAGATGCTCGCTCCGGCCGTGTTTGCCTTCGGCCTGGTGGCCTTTGGCTTCCTCGGCATGGGCCCGGTGACAATTGCTGTCGATTCTTACGGCCCGGTCACCGACAACGCGCAGTCGGTCTATGAGCTTTCCTTGATTGAGCAGATTCCGGGCATCAAAGGAGAACTCAAGAAGGACCACAACATCGACGTGAATTTTGAGCGCGCCAAGGAAATGCTCGAAGCCAACGACGGTGCGGGCAATACCTTCAAGGCTACGGCCAAGCCGGTGCTCATCGGCACGGCCGTCGTTGGCGCGACCACCATGATCTTCTCCATCATCATGGCGCTCACCAAAGGCTTAACCGAGAACGTCAACAATCTTTCGTTGCTCCACGCGCCTTTCGTGCTGGGTCTGGTCACTGGTGGCGCCATGATTTACTGGTTCACGGGCGCAAGCACGCAGGCCGTGACCACTGGCGCTTACCGCGCGGTTGAATTCATTAAAGCAAATATCAAGCTCGAAGGCGCCGCTTCCGCCAGCATCGCTGACAGCAAGAAGGTCGTCGAGATTTGCACCAAATACGCGCAGAAGGGCATGCTGAACATTTTCATCGCGGTGTTCTTCGCTACGCTGGCTTTCGCCTTCGTCGAACCCTTTTTCTTCATCGGCTATCTTTTCTCCATCGCCATCTTCGGCTTGTATCAGGCCATTTTCATGGCCAACGCCGGCGGCGCTTGGGACAACGCCAAGAAGATCGTCGAGGTGGAGCTCAAGCAGAAGGGCACGCCGCTCCACGACGCCACCGTGGTTGGCGACACCGTGGGCGATCCGTTTAAGGACACCTCTTCCGTCGCGCTCAATCCGATCATCAAATTCACGACACTCTTCGGCTTGCTGGCCGTCGAGCTTGCCGTGCAATTGACCGCTGCACAGCACAGCACAACACTGACCCACATTCTCGCGGCAGCCTTTTTCGTCGTTTCTTTCTTTTTCGTCTACCGTTCCTTCTACGGCATGCGCATCCGCGAAGGCGCCGCCAACTAAAACCGTTTCTGTTTTCGGTTGTCAGTGTTCAGTCAACAACAGAAACAGCGGCGCGACTCATTGCCGCTTTTCTTCTAGCTCGAAAGTCTAACGCGAGAAGATTTCGACAAGCGCGGCCGCAGTCCATGAAAAAAATCTATGGAACTGAACACCCACAACGTCCCGTACGAAGTAACCGGCTTAGACAAACTTCGCCAGCGTTTGGCGCAGGTCGCGCACAGTCAATTTTCTGAAGTTTGGATATTCCGCGCCCCCGGTTGGCCGACGATCTGCGCTCTGGTCAACGGCGAAGCAGCATGGCTGATGTGTATGCGCTATAAAGGCGACGCCGGGTTCTCCACTCGCAATCCGAAATATACGGGCCCTCACAAAGCGATGATCGAGTATCACCTCCCGAACGGCCAATGCGACGAATACCCCGCCGCTTGGAATATCACCACCGCCGAAGCCTTACGGGCCCTCGAATACTTCTTTGAAGAGAAAGCCATGGCTCCCTGGCTCACCTGGCAAGACGAAAGCCGCAAACCGAAACCGTGATTCTGAGAGCGCGGCGGCTTGCCGCCGCTTTTCTTCCGAAACCGGAGTACAATCCCGCAATCTCTTTTTCAGAGGTGCAAACGATGCGAAAATTTCAGTTCGTTACAATTAGCGCTTTGGCGCTCGCAGCCGTACCCGCAATTTGTAACGCGCAAGTCGACACGAAATGGAAGGTTCACGATCCCGATCGCCCGGTGCCGCCAGCGATTGATTCCGGCACGGCGAGCACGCAGGATTCGCCGGGCCGCCTGCCTTCCGACGCCGTTGTGCTTTTTGACGGCAAGGATCTTTCCAAGTGGGCGCACAAGGACGGCAGCGCGGCGAAATGGAAAGTGGAAAACGGTTATTTCGAAGTCGTGCCCAAGACGGGATACCTCTACACGCGCGAAGCTTTTGGCGATTGCCAATTGCACGTGGAATTTGCCGAGCCCGTGCCGCCGAAAGGCGAGGGCCAGGACCGCGGAAACAGCGGCGTCTTTCTGCAAGGGCTCTACGAGACGCAAGTCCTGGACTCCTACCAAAGCAAGACTTACGCGGACGGCCAGGCTGCGGCGATCTATGGCCAATACCCTCCGCTGGTGAACGCTTCGCGCCCGCCGGGCCAGTGGCAGACTTACGATATCGTTTTTCACGGTCCGCGTTTTGCGAAAGACGGTAAGCTGCTCCGCCCTGCACGCGAAACCGTTTTTCACAACGGCGTACTGGTGCAGGACAACGTGGAATTGAGCGGCCCGACGGCTCACGGCAAACGGCCGCCATATGAACCGCAGCCAGAAAAATTGCCGCTGGCGCTGCAGGATCATAACCATCCGGTGCACTACCGCAATATCTGGATTCGCGAACTCAAATCGACGGAGTGATGACTGAGGAAGCGCAATCCGGGCCCCGGATTGTTCTGGCGTTCCAGAATTACACCCCTCCTTTCGACGCGGAAAAATCCATTCGCCGAATGTTACGAATCGTTCCGCCAAAATTCTTGGCAGGTTGGCATACAATCGCGCTCACGAACGTTGCTGCTTTGTCGCGAAAAGAACGTGAACAAAAAACGTGGGGACGAAGGCGTGTCTCGCTAGGCGAAGCTCTGGGCTATTACAGCCAAGCATGGAAGGGTGAACCGGCACGAATTACTATTCTTGTCGACAATTTCGAAAAGCGGATGGATCGTTCTTCGAGGCACTTCAAATTCTTTCGAGACGCCGAGTTTGCAGAAGTTTTTTTTCCACGAGTTGGGCCATCATAACCATCGAGTGCATAGACCTCGGTATGAAGGACGTGAAGATGTCCGAGACAGATGGAGTAAGAAGCTGTCGGGAAGGTATATCAGAGATCGATATTGGTACCTGCTTCCAATCGCAGCGCCTATTGCCCTTGTTGCAGGCTTTGCAGGGGATATCTCGAGGTTGTACCGCAAGATTCGGCGCCGGAAAAACTCCCACTAGCGGTGATTTGCGACTTGAAACGCAGGACTGAACCGTTTCTAGCGCAGATAATCGGCGACAGCGCGGGCATAATCCGCAAAGGCAATCGCGGGATCTTCCAGGTCGGGATGCCACACTTTTTCCCACTCGAAACAGTAGAAGCCCTTGTAGTTTATAGAGCGCAACGCGTCGATCTGCTCCTTGATGGGAACATTTCCTCTGCCGGTCAACACGTACTTGCGATCGCCGCTCTTGCCGACAGAGTCCTTCAGGTGTGTGTGCCGAATCCACGGCCCAAGCTGCCCCACGGTGAACTTCGGGTCCTCGTTTGACGCCGCGAACGTGTGGTGAGCGTCCCACAATAGCGCGACCGACTTGGAATCGGCACGATGCAGCACGTCGGCAAGCGTGGCAGAAACGGTGAAGTCATCGTGGGATTCGATGATTACGGTAACGTTGCGCGGGCCTGCATAATCGCCCAATTCGCGCAACCCCGCGGCGACCCGCGCCTTCAAATCCTCACTCGGAACAACGGGATGCCCGGAGTCAGGGCTGCAACCGAACACGCGCACGTAGGGCGCATCGAGCGTAGCGGCCAAGTCGATGAATCGGCGCCCGTCCGCCAAAACTTTGGAGCGCTTCTCTGGATCGGATTCGTGCAAGCTGGCGGAGCTGCTGACGCAGGCGACGCGCAGGCCGTGAGAGAGAATTTCGCGCTTCGTCTGAGCGATGCGTTCCGCGGCGAATGCCGAGTGCGAAGGCAAATCCAAATTGCCTTCCAGGCCGCGGAATTCGACGGCGGCGAAGCCATGCTGCTCCGCGAACGTCAGGATTTTCTGCAAGCCCCAGGCTGGGCAGCCGAGAGTTGAAAACGCAATCGGCAGACGCGCCGGTTCTCCGGCGGGAGCAAATGCGGCAGCCATCGCCGCGCCAGCGAGTTTCTTCGCAAATTCTCGTCGCGTCGTTCTCATGGAGCTACGCCTCCAGCGGTCGCTCGCGCAAGACTACCTATGCGTTGGAAAAGTGTCAAAGACACAAGTGGGGTGCCGGAGAAGATGAGAACGCCTAAGGGCTTCGTATCCTTGTTGAGAGCTATCGTTTCTGCTCTAAGTCTTAATCAGTCCAAGGAACTTGCGGGAATTGTTGTCAAAGCCGGGGAATACCGGATTTAAGTCTCCCACGCCGATGTGCCGGACGAGAATTTCGCCGACAACGGAGCGGAAGTCCGTGGTGAGTGCAAGGTCGCGCCCTTCGTTGAGCTGGTGATCGTTCAGGCCGGGCCATCGGCCGTAAACTTGCCCGCCCTTCACATCGCCGCCCATCACAAGCATGCAATTCGCGTGGCCGTGATCGGTGCCGCGGTTGCCATTTTCCTTCGCAGTGCGGCCGAACTCGCTCATGGTCACGAACACGATATTCTCCATGCGGTCGCCCATGTCCTGGTGAAACGCAGTGAGGCCCTGGCCCAGATCCTTCAGTAAATTGGAAAGCTGACCTTGCACGCCGCCTTCGTTGACGTGATTGTCCCAGCCGCCGCAATCGACGAAAAGAACTTCCACGCCAATGTTTGCTTTGAGCAGTTGCCCGATCTGCCGCAAACTCTGCCCGAGCCGGCTGGTGGGATACTGGGCCCCGTTTTCCGGTTGATATTTCGCCGGGTCCGCTTTGCGCAGAAGATCGATCGCTTCAAACGTCTCAGTGCCGGTGCCGTGCAGCGCGTGATCCACGGTCTGCGAATACATGGCTTCAAAGCCGCCTTCGATAATCTGGCCTGTTCCCGGCGCTTGCGCCATCACCTTAAACTGTTTCAAATCAGGCAGCGCAATCGCTGGCGCCGCTCCATGCAACATGCGTGGGAGGTTCGGCCCCATGGCCACGGCGCGGAAAGGCGAAGCGTCTTCTTCTGGAACGGTTTCGAGAGCGCGATTCAACCAGCCGTCTTCCGTTGATTTCAAGCCCGGCGTGCCCGATTCCATGAAGTCCTGCGCGTCAAAATGCGAGCGCGTTGGGTCCGGAGAACCCACAGCGTGCACGATAGCGAGCTGGTTCTTGTGAAAGAGCGGCTCGAGAGGCGCGAGGCTGGGGTGCAAACCGAAAAATCCGTCCAGGTCGACCGCCGCATCCGCGCCTCCCCGCTTGGGCTGTGGAATCGCAATCGTCGGACGCATGCGGTAATAATTTGATTCGCCGAAAGGCACAACGATGTTCAAGCCGTCCGCAGCGCCGCGCTGAAACAGCACAACGAGCTGCCTCTTGCTCGGCATGGGCGTCGCCGCAACGGCGCGCTGCAAGAATGCGGGCATCGCGCTGAGGCCGACCATCGCCACGCCTCCCTGCTTCAAAAAATACCGCCGCGAAAATTTGAGTCCGCGTACGCCTTCGCAACATTGGTAACTCATTGCGACCTCTCCAGCCTATCGCCTCTGAAATTCCGGTGCGCCCAGCACCAACCCGGCGACGACGCCGAGATCCACCTGCTTGCGTACATCGTCGAGTTTCGCCTGCAAGACTTGCGGGTTATCGAGTTGTTTCTCGAGCGTCTCGACCGTCGTCGGCCCTGCCTGCCCGCCAAGGAAAACCTGGACCGCGCGATCCAACGCCAATTTCGGTTCTGCAGTCGAATCCACGCCGAGCAGTGAAGCCACATCGGTACGCGCTCCTCGCATCTTGTTGCCGGCAAGCGCCAGCGCATAGTTCAGCCGGTTCAACAGCGCTCCGGTGTTCACCCACGTTTCCGCTTTGTCCGAATAACCCGTCGGCGGCTGGCATTGATAGAGCGGCTCGCCAATTCTCCCGACCCACTGCACCAGCGGCATGGGCGTGTCCACGTCCGTTCCCAGCGCACGCACAGCGGAAACTACCAACTCAAAAGGCGTCTTGATTTTCGCGTGGTACGATTCCTGCGACCAGAATTCCGGCGACCAAATCATGGTATGGAGGACGGCTTTGATGTCGCCATCGCTCGATTTAAAAGTCTCCGCCATCCGGCTCACCAGAGCTGGCGGCGGATTGTCCGAAACAAACCGGCGCGCCAGTTTCGTGGAAATAAACTTAGCGGTACTCGGGTGATGCACAAGCAGGTCGATCACCTGCTCTCCATCCTTCATCCCGCCCGCATGAATCTTTTTCCCCAGCACGTATTTGGGCTCGGGATCGTGCAGCCGGTCGTCAAATTTGAAATCCGCGTACTGTCTGGGCTTGTCAATCGTCCAGCCCGTGAAGCAGCGCGCCACTTCCGTGACGTCCTTCTGCGTATAACCGCCGTCGACGCCGAGCGTGTGCAACTCCATCAGCTCGCGTCCGTAATTCTCGTTCAACCCGCGCTCATTTTTCTTTGCTTGCGGATTGCCCGCTGGACGCGGCGGCGCAGGCCAGCCGAACCTTCCTCGACGCCACCGCTGACGCGCTGCGCGCTCAGCCGCTTGCCGCTGGGCCGCCCGCGGATCGGCGCTCAGAAAATTGTCCAGATAAAAGAGCATCGCCGGGCTCTTGGCCGTGGCAGTCACCAAATCCTTGAACTTTCCAAAGGCATGAGGCTGGATGACGTCGCGTTCATACGAAGTCAGGTAGTAGCGATCCTCGCCTTTGCCCGCGAACACGTTGAAGTGGTTAAACCAAAAATCGTCCATCACCTGCTGAAACTGCCGCTCGCTGTAAATCGCGCGCGTTACTTTGGCCATGCCCAGTTCGGCCACGACGCGCTGCGGTCTTTTGCTGTCGTCGGCAATCGCGCGCGGAACATTGTTGGGGTCGGCGCCTCCTAAAACGTCGCGCTTGCCGAGACCTTTCGTCGCAGGATTTCCTTCCGGTTGCTCCTGTTTCATGGGCGCGGGCGCATCGCTCATTTCCTGTTTTGCGTGCGCGGTATTTTGTTGAACCCCTTCGGCATCGCCTCCGCCTTTGGTTTGTCCTTGTGACGCCTGCATATCTCGTGCAACAGTTTCCGCAGCTGCGTCGCTTCGGCGCTGCTCTTGCTGCGCTTGTGCCTGCGCACGCTTCTCGGCTTGCTTCTCCGCCTGTTTCGGTTGCGGATATTCATCAATCAGTTTCGCCGTGGACATCCGCAGCGTCGGATAATCCGCGAGACGCGCATCCAACGCGCGGTCATCGAGGGAATTGGGATTGAGCTGCTGCTCGATCCATTTTGCCAGCCCCGTCTGGCGGACGCGCTCAACGTCGCCCGGACGCGGGCCGTAGGCCAGGCGGTTCAGCGCGTGCAGAATCGCTTCGTCAGGGCTGAGTTCTGTAATCGGCAGTCCTTTGAGCGCAGGATCGTTCTTGGGTTTCTTGTCTTTCGCCGCTGGGGCATTCGCAGCGCTGGCGGGCAGTTCGATACCGAGCGACAAAACGCAAGCAAAAGAGAGAATGACGGCGAGAAATGACCTTGGGGTCGTGGAAATCTCGGGGATTCGTTGATTCACTAGCGAGGCCGGGGACTCTTGCAACCTCATAACGCCCTCCTGCCGTGCCGTAGCATGGGCAAAATAAGGGTCACGCATAGGATAACCCTGATTTGGCGAAGAAGTTGCTGCAGTTCTAGAAGCCTTGTCGAATGCCTACCACGGCGGAAATTACACTCAGCAAAGGGCTTAGAGGCACGGGCCGGAAACATGGGGGGCGCAATCTAGTTTGCGGCGCAAAGATCGCGGCTAAGACTCACGCACGGCAACTTTCGACCGGCGAATTTTCAGGACACTCGTGAGATCCGTTACTCGGCTATGTCAAAGTCCACGGAACGGTCGGGAGCATGGTTTTTCGCGCTATCGACGGCCTGCATCACCAAGCGGTAGGAACCAGGTTTAAGATCGTCCACCTTCACTTTCAGACCGATGGGGATCACCGAATTCCCTTTTTGAATGTAATCATCGGCGCGCATGACGTCAGTGAAAAATACCTGCTTGTTAGCCGCGCGCTCGAAAATGCGATAGCCCATGGCAACAACCGGCGGGGTCGCCGAAGTCAGCAACGGTTCATAAATCTCCGTATAAAGAACGACGTTGTCCGTGTGCTTAAAACGATTGCTGCCGGAAGGAACAATTTGCGTGCCCTTGACCACCAGCGGCGTGCGGTCTTCCAGCAGGACGGAATCCAAGCCGCTGGGAATCTCATTCAGTCTTTGTGCGGAATTTGTCAGCGCCACGCCGCTTAGACTGAAATGCTTTCCATCATAGGGATCGATGGCGAGCGGAGACTCGAATTTGCCGAACGCATCGCCGCCGGCGCTGAGGACCACGGTCAGCCTGTAGGTGCCTGGTGTGGCGTCGAATTGGTTTTCATAACGATATGGCAGTTTCGTGAATTCTTTCCAGTCATCTTTCTCCAAGTCCAGGTTGACGGTATCGCTGAATCGCGCTCCGACCGTCCCGTCCGCGCGATAGGCGATGCCAAGAACGTTCAGGTTGGCGTGATACTTTCCCTTGTCCTTATTGAATTGAAATGTATCCGCTGGAATTTCCATCGCCAGATTGACGCGCGCCGTCTCCGGCGCAGTGTAGAAATAAGGCGCCTCCAACGCGCCACGAATTGAACCGGGTTGCGAGCCGGTCGCGTGCGATTCGAGTTGTTTTTCCAGAGGCTTGCCCTCCAGCACGTTCGCGGAACGCGTGTTGCAATATCCGCTACGCGAGCGCGCAACCAGTCCGCCGCGATTCAGCTTCACTTTAAGCGTATGGCAGCTTCCTTCCGGAGTGTCACCGGGCACGTAACCCAAAATATAGAACTCATTCTGTTCCCGCCCAATGCGTTCAAGCCCGGCGAGCAGGTCGTTGGTATTGAAGATCGTGAAACCGCCTGTTCCTTCCGCAAGTGCCGCCAGTATCTGCTGATTGGACGAAGCCGAAGGTGGGAATTGCGGCACGATCGTCCGCGGTTGATTGAACGGCGAGTTGTTGTAATTGGACGTCGGGTTGTAACCTCCACCGCGGGTGCCGCCGCCAGTGCCACCGCGGGTGCCGCCAGTGCCGCCCTTGGTGCCACCGCCTCCCGTGCCGCCGCCGGTGCCACCCTTTCCGCCACCCCCGGTCCCTCCACCAGTGCCTCCTCTACCGCCTCCCGTGCCACCGCCGGTGCCGCCCCCACCGGTACCACCTCCGCCAGTCCCACCTCTACCACCGCCGCCACCGGTTCCACCGCCGCCGCCGGTTCCCCCACCACCGCCCGGCCGTTGCGGATCAGGCATAGCCATCCCTGGGTAGGCCACGAGTATCAAGCGGGGGCGAGGCGAAATCTTTCGTGCAGGGGCGTGATTTGAAACAGCATGGGTCTTCCCGGCAGTTGGTCTTCTGCTAGCGCTCCCTCCCGGAGCAGTCGCCACCAAACCGCGGGCATCCAGCGCATAGACCGCCACATTCGACTTGTTGCAGGCATCAATAGTTGCCGTTAGCTCCGACTGGTTTTCCTGCGTCAGGGGGAAGCCTCCGGAGAACAGCACCACCATTTTTCGGCCAGGGATCGAACGTAGATTTTTCGCCAGACTGCGCACCGCTAGAAGCATGCTGCGCGCGCCAAAATCCGCAGCGGCATTGCCTAACGACGATAAACCTGTCGACGCTACCGTGACGGGCACGTCCGGCGGGGGTGCGTTTGGATCGACCGACGAAGTTCTCACGCCCGACACAGCCGCTTGAAGCACCGCCGCGTTCGCCGTGAAATTCTGCACGATGCGGAGCGATCCGCCAAAATCCACCACCGCCATCAAGCGGTCGGCACCCGCATTCGCTTCGATAAACTTCTTGGCCGCACTGCGCGCCTGGATCTGGTCCGGCGCCGCCATGGTGGAGTTATCGAAAAACAAAATCAAGTACCGGCGTTGGCCGTTTGCCTGGGTCGCCGCATCGGCGCCGGTGGAAAAAGTAGAAACCGGCTGTTCCTTGTTGTCTTCAAACACCTTGAAATCATTTTGTGTCAGGTCGCGAATGTAGTTGCCCTTCTTATCCGTCACCACGGAATCCACGAGCACCAGCTTTGATTCCTTCTTGATGACGACGGCTGGCTGTCGCTCCGCCGGAGATGAAGCCTGGGGCTGCGCCGGTGGAGCGGGCTGTTCCTGGGCCCGCGAAGGAGCAGGAACCGTACACATTGCCCCGGCAGCAAACCACCCGGCCAATCGAATTGCTCGCCTGAAGTTCGTCAAAATATTCATAAATTCCCCCACCACAATCACCAAATTTCAATAAGGAATGACCACTGCCCCATTGCGCGCCGCCATCTGCGCACCCAATGCATCTCGTACGACCAGGCGCACGAGATAGGTACCCGGCTTCACGTCAAAACTGGTTTTCACCGTGAATCCTGAGCGGCTCAACCGGGTGTAAGTCGTATCGAGCAACTTCATGTCCACGATCTTTGAAAGGCCGGTGACGAAATTCCCGTTCTCGTCAAAAATTCCCGTGACAATCGTCAATTGATCGTTATTGCGCCCTTGCACTTTTTGGAAGTGAATGCTCTTTACGTCAAAGTGTGTCAAAACAGCGAGGCGCGCCTGGGTCTCATCTTTCTTGAAAAATTGCGTTTGCAGCTCCACGGGCAGGTCACGAATCTCCTCTTGGGAGAACAATGCTTCCTGCATCTCCTGTTTTGTAGCTTCGGCGGGATCGGCCACGGTCTTGGGCGCAAAGTAGCCGTGCCGCGCCAGGATGCCGTACTTTTCCTTGCTCGTGAGCGTGACCTTCAGGGTGTGGAATCGCCCGTCGATTTTCAGGTTCTGCGGCGAAAACCCAAGCAAGTAGGAGATCGCGGGAGCCGCTCCGGCTTCACGCATGGCTTCATCCACATCGTTGCGGTTGTGGAAGAAATTGCCGCCGGTTCCGTCGGCCAACTGCGCCAAAACATCCTGCTGGGCCAATTGCGCAGCCACACGATAGGAGACTTTGTAGCCTGCGGTGCGATAGCTGTCGCGTGGCGGATCAGCGATGTCTCCGCCCACGTCCGGGGCGTACAGGCCGCGCGCATCAATCGTGTTAATCACGATATTGGCGCGAGTCGCGCGATCGACCATTTCGGAAGCATCGGATTGCAGTGTCGAAGTGATGAAGCCCGGCGATACGAGGACCAGCACGCGTTGACCGGGCATGTTTGCCAGGCGTCTCACCACCTCGTCGAGATGGCGGTAGGCATACTGAGTTTCGCTGTCGCCTTGCGCTACCGTGCGGTACGCCGCGGCCTGCGCAAGCCGCTGCGCTGCGGCCATCATGGTGGTGTCCCCGTTGAAAGCACATTGGAGCGCCTCATCGGTGGCGACGGCGAGCGCTTGCACGTCCGACTTGTTCACGATCAGATCGGCCTGGTAGTAACTCACCTCGGGGCAATCATGAAAACCTTGGCCCGTCAGGGCGTGCGGCAGGACTCCCAGTAACGCTTTCGACAGTTTTTCGTGATCGTCCGTGAATTCCTGCGTCAGCTGGCCGGAAGTCGTGCTTAGCGAAACGCGATCGCTGGCCGCCAAAGCGCCAAAGAAACGTGTCGCCGAATCACGGACGAATACAGCATCGGCCATCGAGAGGTGCACGTCGTCAAACACCATGGAAACAAAACGCTGCGGAAGAATAACTGCTTTGCCCTCTGCTGCATCCGCGCTGGACGAAGAATCCCCTGCGGTCGAGGAAGCCATTGCGGAGGCCGTGCGCTTCTCCGGCGCCTCTATACTGAAAGAAGAGATGGTTTGTAGTTTTCGGTTGTCGTAGAGCTGAAAGTCCTCTTTGTTGAGATTGGATACGACTTTACCTTGCGAGTCGCGAACCACCACGCGTACCAGGACCAGGTTTACGCGCACCTTAAAGGTAGTCGGAGTATCGCGACTGGAGACTTCTTCATTCTGGCCCGTTGCAGGCGCTGGCGCAGGTACCGCGGTCGAATCCGGCTTTGCAGGTGCGTCCTGAGTTTGTGAAGACGGCGCGGGCGTCTGAGCAGAAAGCTGGCGGCCCCAAATCGATAGGCAGCACGCGAAAACCACTAAAATGGTGCGTCGGAACGGCGGGCGTAGCACTGAGTGAAACATCCCTGCCCTTCAAGAAGCTGCATCCTGAGGCGTCCGGGAGAGCCGGAACGGGACGAAACCAAGGGACGCTTGCTGTGCTTAACAGCGATTTGACTATACGCTTGGCACAATTTTTGTGTCAATCAGATTGCTGCCCGATACCCGGTGAGGGTCCAGACGTCCTGAGTCTCCTGGTGTCGGAGCAGATAACGGTCGCCGTCCTCGACGAGCACGCGAAAGTAAGTCACTCCCGGGGAGTACCAGCGGTCTTCAATCGCGACAATTTCCCGGGCTCCATCACGCAATTGCAGCTTTACGGGACGCTCGTCTGCCTTGTACCCGGAATAGCACTCCACCTGGACAACTTGTTCACGCACGAATCTGCGCCTCTTTGCGGCTTTCAGCGAGCTCCGCGTTCCACGCTGCTCCCAGGAAAACAATCACCGCGGAGAGTTGCATCCAAATGATTAAGCCGATCACCGCAGCCAATCCGCCATACACGACGCTGTACGGCACACGTCGAACGTAAATTCCAAACAGCACGTCCACCAGCCACCACATGAGCGTCGCGACCATCGCACCGGGCAGAACGTTGCGCATGCTGTCCTCGGGGGGCCGCGCCACGCGATAAATCACAGTCAGCGCCAGCATGGCCAGTACCATGGCGGCAGCAGGAAAAAAGAAATTCCACCAGCCTTGCAAGATAGTGTGTTTGCCTACTTCGTGCGCAATCCATCGACGTAGTGGCTTGCCCAGGACGCCGAGAATGGCTGCCCCCAGCAGCGGCGCAATCGTCACCAGCAGTAACATTAATCCGCGAACTTGCCGGTGCAGAAACCCGAGCTCTTCCGTGTCTCCATAGATGATGTGAATTCCGTGCATCACCAGCTTCATGACTTGAGAACCGGCGAGCAGGGTTCCTGTCCATCCCAGCGCTGCGATCTTCCACGCTTCCGGTCCGCGCTTCACCAGGAACTCCGAAACGATCGCCTGGCTGCCTGGGGGCAAAAATTGCGTGAAGTCCGCGATTAGGTCAAACAGACTCGTCTTCCCGCCGATCCGGCTGGTGGCCAGCGCCACGGCAATCAGCAAAGCCGGGAAAAAGGCGAGGAAGAGATTGAACGCAATCGCCTGCGAAATCACGCTGCACCGCGGAAATACACGCGTGAACATTCCGTACGCCCGGCGAAGGAGCCGTACCGCTAAGCTCATAGCGGGCATTATACCTGCACGGCTCCTGCATCGTGCGATTCAGCCCGCCGACTCCGCGCTCTCCTCTGACTCTGTCATACTGGCTTTTCCATGTGGATCACCGGGAGTGATTCTCCGTTCACCAGCGGGATTGTGATGGGTTTCACGGCGACATAGCCCTTTGCGCCGAAGAGCTTCGCCCCAGTCAGCGTTGCTCCCATCTCGAAGCGAGCAAATCCGGCTGACCTCGCCGCATCTTCGCAAGCCTGGAGGATCATGCTACCGACTCCCCGGCGCGCCCAGTCCGGATGGATGAAAAACGCGCGAATCTTTGCCGCGTCGCGAAGAGGGTCCAGAAGCGCGTCCTCACGGCCCGTCCAATGGTCGCTCCCATAAAGCGTCTTGCGCTTGCTCCAGCCGCCGCAACCGACGATCGTCAATCTTGTTTGCGAGTTCATTGCCTCGCTACGCTGCGTAGCGCTGGGTTTGGTCTCCGCCACGATATATGTTCCGTCGGCGATAAGCTGGCTATCGACGCCAAAAACGGTTTTGAGCGCTCCTTCGATCTGCGCTTGCGTGTAATCCCGAGCCTGCAATCCGCGCACGGACGCTTCGATCAATTCACGTAAAATGGGAACATCTTCGGGAACTGCTAGCCGGAGGCGAATTTCAGTTTGCGTCATGATTCGGAAGCGGAAGCTATGAGGAATTCTATCGCGGAGTATTGCTCCGGCGCGAATCTCAACTGTGAAATACGATTTTCAGTGGGAATGCTGTGTCGCACGCAGTCTGGTCAGCAAGGCCGCCAGCTTCGGCCGGTCCTGTTCACTCAGGGCTATGAATTTCAGGCCTAATCCAACGCCGGACTGTCCGTGCCGCACAACGGCGTCGGCCCGTATCTGTCCTTCTTGCACCAGAAAATCCAATCTGGCCCGGGCACCCTCATCCTTCGGCTCGGGCGTCTCGATGAACAATCCGCCCATACTCATGTCCCGCACGCGGGAGACGTCTTCCCGCCCATGGCAACGCCAGTATACCCATACGTCTCCAGGCGTTGGCACGCGGGAAGTCAATCTCCGCGATGGGGAGGTTGCGGGCCGCGAGGGGGTCTTTCCGGGCACCATGGTCTTAACGGTCGATCGCCCAATTGAGCGTAACCGGGTGATGTGACGGTAGTGTCAAAGTTCGCTGAATCATTTCACAGTCTCTCGGCATTCCATCTTGCCGCCGCCAACGAAACCTGCTTTTACTCGTGCAGGACCACGCTTAGCAAGGAACTATTAACCTGAAGTCCGCCGTTGTAACGAATGAAGCCCAACTTACGGAATTTATTCATAAAAAAGTTGACCCTGGAGCGCGTCGTGCCAATCATCTCCGCCAGCATCTCCTGGGAAACTTCGGGGCGCACCTTTTGAGGTTCTGATTCCCGGCCATAACGACTGAGCAGCAGAAGAGTCCGCGCCAACCGTTTCTCGCTGGAGTTAAACAGCTGATCGATCAAATCTTCTTCAACGCGGATATTGCGAGAAAGGATGTAAGCCATGAATCGGTCGGAAAGCGAATGTTCCGCGTGGAGCACCCGCATCATCTCTTTTCTTTCAATGACCAGTATGGATGTCGGAGCAATCGCGGTGGCCGACCCCATGCGGATTTCCTGGCCTGCCAGGCATCCCTCTCCGAGGAAATCGGCTGGCCCCAGAATCGCCACGACCGCCTCTTTGCCGACTTCATTGACAACAGACAGCTTTACGCCGCCTTCCTGGATGTACATCACGCTTGTGGCAGGATCACCTTGGGAGTAGATCTTCTGTAACTTTCGATACACCACGACCTTCCTGGACACGCCGGCGGAATCCAGAAATGCCTGCGCATTAAAGGGCTGCTTTCCCTTGGGCTTTCGTTTGGATTTCCTTTTGCCTGAACTCGCGATTGCTTTCATAACACACCGCTTGAAGAACATTTTATCAAAAATAACTTGCTCATGACAAGATTTTATCTGGTTGATAAATATAAGTCACTTGTTGGCGGCCGGGGGCTTTCTGGGTTTGGCTAATGGGACCGTTGACCCGAGATGTGCAAATTCTTTCCTTGCGGACTTGGCCACGCGTGGCACGGCCATTTCTTTCTGAACGCCGGCAAGCGTCGCTCGGCGCGATCCTCTTAAGGCTGCTCTTTTAGCCATGTATGCATGATCAGGCAAAGCCGGGAACGCTTCTGTTCAATTTAGAACACGGACAACGCCGACATATAAACGTCTTGGAACTGCTCAAGCCCATTCTTTAGGTGGTATGGGATTGCGGACGGAAGTTCAGCGCCCAACAGAGGTGCGCCTGGCCTGTAACTCAGGCATCCTTTGCTGCTTCATCGAGTAAAGCGCTGAATCGGCCTCGCGCAAAAGCTTCTCGATCGTATCGCCATTATGGGGATATACGGCAACGCCCGCGCTGACGGAAAGCCTTGGTTCGTTGCCATCATTGGAGATTCTTTCGCAGATCCGTCGTGCAACGAGGTTGGCCTCCTCTGCGTTGGTTTCCGGCAAAACCACGGCAAACTCATCACCGCCGAAGCGCGCCGGAGTATCGATGCCCCGGCAGCAGGAGACCAAAACATCGGCTAACCGGCACAACGCTTGGCCGCCGACCATATGTCCGTGGCGGTCGTTGATTCGTTTCAGTCCGTCCATATCGAAGAACAGCAATGCGAATTGCCGGTTCGTGCGGTTGCTTCGCTTGATCTCAAAATCAAGTACATCGACGAGGTGGCGATAGTTGGCCAGCCCGGTCAGTGAATCACTGGCTGCCAGCCGACGCAGGTGATCTTCCACCTCTCGCTGGCGTGTGACATCTTCGGCGATGATCTCGTAGGCTTCCAGTTCGCCCTGCTCGCTGAGCACTTCCCGCCCGCTTAGCCGGACTTTCAAGTTCGGCTGGTCTTTGCGCTTCCATTCCATTTCTATGGGATCGACCTCAGCATTTGCACCCGAATACCCGAGCAATTGCGCCCGCCTAAAGGGGTCTTGAATAATTTCGCAGGCGAGGCCTTGCGCCAGGACTTCTTCTTTTGACTCGGAGCCGAGCATCCTGATCATCGCTTCGTTTACTTCCAGAAACTCGCCATCGAGTCCGCAGCGGCAGATTCCGTAGCTCAGGTTTCCTGCCAGGGCGCGATACCGTGCCTCTGACCGTCGCAAATCCTTTTCGGCGCGGTCGCGTTGATCGCGCAACGCTTTTTCATCGAGAGCCCGATGAATGGCCACCGGCAGGTGACTGATCCTGTCGAGTTCAATGCAATCCGAAACGCCCTTCAAGATGAACTTCGCGGCGGCTTCACGTTTCAGTTCGTTGACCAGGAAGATGACGGGGATATCCTTCCTCACGTCACGAAGAACATCCAGCACTTGCGTTTCTTCCCAATTGGGAATGGGGTGCTCGGCAATCACAAGGTCGAAGGGTTTCGAACGAAGTTGCTCGGCGAACTGCCCGGGAGTCTCCACTACATCTGGGCTGACAACGAAGCGAGCCTTCTTGAGCTCGTCGAGGCAGCGTTCAACCTTCTGCGGGAAGCGATGAACGAAGAGGATTCGCACAAGAGTTCGCCTGAGTCCAAGCGCCTCGAGAGCTGATACTCGTTCCACTTGCTGCAGGTCCGGTTTTGATTTCGGCGACATGACAAGCGATTCCATAGGCCGGGGCGGCAGTCCCATTCAACCCCGAACTGCTCCCCGGCCCAGTCATGGTTACCTCAAGTTGAGGCTAGGGATTGGGTCTGCTAATGTCTGTTCAATTTTGCACATGGAGTACTAGTTCGGTGCCTGGCACGGCACAGGTAAATGTCGCTGTCCATATCTTGGTTTCGTCGATCGGATTTTTCTCTTAAAACGCTCTTGACAGTGGCCAAGCATGCACGTAAAAGAAAACCTCCGGCTGGAGACGGAGTACCCTCAGCTCCCAGCCCATGCAGGTACCGCCCCGCCAAAAAAAACCTCAGGAGGTTCTATATGACCAATCTAGTTCCACGGGACAGCTTCTTTCAGGATCTGTTCGATATCCGAAGGGATTTTGACCAGATCTTCAACCGCTTCTTGAGTTGGCCCTCGACTCAGGAGGAGCGCACACTTGTCACGGGATTCGCTCCCGCTGTCGAATCCTTCATCGACAAAGACGACAAAAAATTCCACTGCCAGGTGATGTTGCCAGGCGTGGAACCCAAGGACGTCAACATCCAGGTACAGGGGAACACTTTGACAATCAACGGCGAGCGCCGCGATTTCCGCGAAACCAAAGAGGCAGATTACCACCACAGAGAGATTACCTATGGCTCGTTCCAGCGCGGCCTCTTGCTTCCCGAAGGCGTCGACAAAGATAGGCTATCCGCCGAGTATCGCAACGGCATCCTTGAAATCACCGCTCCCATTTCCGCAGCCGCACTGCCAAAGAAAATCGAGGTCAAGGCGCTGCCTATTTCCAGGCACGCCACGGCCTGAAATTTGCTTGGTTCCTTTCCATCTGCATGAAACTGCAGTAGCCGAGGCTACTGTAAGGTAATGCACCTCCCGATTCGGGGCCCGCTCCCAGCCCCGGGCTCCAATTCACACCCTCTCCACCCTGGTGACAACGAATCTCCGATCTCGCGTTACTTCTCTGACCTTCAGGCATGACATATTGGTGCGAAATCGCTGCGCCGGCCGCTTGCCGCCGTGAAATCCGCATCGTACACTCGAATCCAGATGGCCGCATGAGTGGCCGCCACCTGAAACAGAGGATTCCTCCGTGACCACGCCAGCACATTTCGTACCTGCATCCCAGCTCTCGCGCAGCGCTCGCAGCGAAGAGGTGGTCGCCAAGCACAAGAAATACCTGTGGCCCTCGGTGACCAATTATTTCCAGCAGCCGCTGGTTGCCGATCGCGGCGAGATGCAGCACCTCTGGGATGTGGAAGGCAACAAGTATCTGGATTTTTTCGGCGGCATCCTGACCGTCTCGGTGGGCCACTGCAACCCGAAAATCTCCAGCAAAGTGAGCGCGCAGGTCAACCGCTTACAGCACACTTCGACGCTCTATCCCACGGAACACATCGTGGCGCTGGCGGAGAAAATCGCGCAGATTACGCCGGGGAACTTGCAGCAGAGCTTCTTTACCAATTCCGGCACGGAAGCCAACGAAGCCGCCATCCTACTGGCGCGCATGTCCACCGGCAGTTTCGACGTGGTCGCGCTGCGCCACGCCTATTCCGGCGGCTCGTCGCTCGCGAAAGCTGTCACGGCGCACGCGCCCTATCGCAAAGCTGGCGTCATCAGCGTGGGAATTTCGCATGCCGTGAATCCATACTGTTATCGCTGCCCGCTGCACCTGAAATATCCCGATTGCGAAGTGGCCTGCGCGGGAGACGTGGAAAACCTCATTCAAACCGGCACCAGCGGCAACATCGCCGCATTCATCGCCGAACCGATTCAAGGCGTAGGCGGATTCATCACGCCGCCGAAGGAGTACTTCAAGATCGTTTTCAGCATCGTAAAAAAGTATGGGGCGCTGTTTATCGCCGACGAAGTGCAAACCGGCTGGGGACGCACCGGAAAAAAATGGTTCGGCATCGAGCAATGGGAAGTGGTTCCGGACATGATCACCAGTGCGAAAGGCATGGCCAATGGCGTGCCCGTGGGCTTGACCGTCACCACGCCGGAAATCGCCGGCAGTTTCCAGGGCGCAAACATCGCTACATTTGGCGGCAATCCCGTTACGAGCGTAGCGGCCAGAGCCACCATCGAGTTGATAGAGGAAGAAAATTTGCTGGAGAACGCTGACGTGGTTGGAAAATATTTCCGCAGTAAGCTGGAAGAGTTACAGGCAAAGCACGCGCTCATTGGCGAGGTGCGCGGCATGGGATTGATGCAGGCGCTCGAATTAGTTAAAGACCGCAGGACGAAAGAGCCTGCTCCCGAAGCCACTACTCAAGTGATGGAGCGTGCCCGGCAGAATGGCCTGCTCATCGGCAAAGGCGGCCTCTACGGCAACACGCTTCGTCTCGCCCCCATGCTGAACACCACCAAGCCCGACGTCGACGAAGCCATCAAACTCCTCGACAAGTCCTTCAACGAGGTTAGGAATTGAGGATCAGGAGTTCGCTCACAGCTCTTGCCATTGTTTCTTTAACGATTGGCTCCGTGCCTCTCATAACTCTCTCACAGTCAGCCGGAAGGAAACCTCTTTGGAAGTCAGTTGCATTCGCCATCGTGAAATTCAACGACGAAGCGCCGAAGTCCTGGAATATTTATCACGCGGAGAAAAAGGGCCTGCTTCTGGTACACCTATGGAAGCGGTATCTGCTGGTCGACATGAAGGAGCAGGAGGCTTACGAAATCGATCCGCAAACAGTGAAGCCGCACGGCGAAGATGTGGAATGGTCGCCCGCCGATAAGCCCGAACAGCCAATCGAGACGCCCGATTGGAAAATGCGCGACGTCGGCAGCATGCAACTGGTGAGATTCCGCCTCGGCCAAGATGGCCATATCCTGGAACTGCAAATCCCTCTTCTCATCAACGGCAAACCGGCATACTGACCGGAGCTAACGATTCAAAATTTTCTTCACCGGCGATACACGCCGTAATACCACGGGATGCCGAGCGCGCCCGGCGCCACGCCCACAGACACCGAATCGTCAGCGCGAAAGCGGTCGTAGTCATCAAAATCCACCGCCAGCCGTTCGATTCCCTGCCCTTCGCGCCAGGAACGAACGAACAGCCGCCGTGTGCCGCGGACGATTCCCGGCATGTTGTAGCGGCTAAACACAGTGGTGGGGTGATAGGTCACGTTTTTCTGCGAGTCCAGCTTGCCGTTTAAGAACAATACAGCAGCCAGAATCCACGGCAGCGGAATGAATCCCGCGTACACGCGCTTGAGCACTTCGAGTTCCAGGTGATTTCTCGCTCGGCGTTCGAGGATCACCGCGAAGGCCAGCGCGACAAAAAAAAGCACCCCGAAAAATACCAGCATCAGGTCCAGATCGAGCGGCGGGTAAATCTGGCTGACGTAGGGAAACGTCAACGATCCACCCAAAAATATCGCCGTGCGCTTGAGCAAGCGCCGGCGGAACATGACCTCCGCGGCCGCCGAGGTCAGGCCGCACGAGGGACACTGATCTGCAATCCTCTCCGAACCGCAATCAAGGCAGCGTGTCATCACATTTAGTATAAAACGGGATTAGGTTCCGGGCATGGAAAGCGAGGAAAGTAACTCGTGAAAAAGCTTCTGACTTTCGGATTCGGAGAGGGCCACGGACACGCCCATGCCCTTGCCCGGCTCGATCCGCTTCACGAAACAGTCCAGTTTGACGGGGCGATCGAGAGTCAGCCGCGCGGTGAAGCCGGCGCCCACCCATAGCGGATCGACCGCTTCGATAAACATTCCGCTTGAGCTGATGTCGCGCGTGCTTCCGCGAAGGACCGCGGAGCCCCATTCGATCTCCAGGTCGGCGCGGAACGAGTAGCGCGGCGCCCAGCGGCGTTCGAGTCGTCGGGCGGGATGATCCCCAATGCCCATGAATCTGGTGCAACCACCTGCCAGGGATTACGTACCACGGCGCTAGGGCGAAATCGCCGCCTCTCTGCTGCAAGCATACGCCTTCTCCCGCCACAACACATACGACGCCGGAGGCCTATGTTTTGTTCCCGGCAATGTGAGCTTCGATGCCGGGCAAGTCTTCAAGGTAACATGCTCGGCGAATGAAAGAGCGGATACTCAGTTTTGCTTCGGCCCGTGAGGATCCTCGGCGGGAGCGCTCCCGCTTGCCGCTTTTTCTCCGGCGCGCATGCGGCGTTGCACTTCGGCCTGCAAATATTTGCGAAGGCTTTCCGGAACGATGCCGGGCGAAGCCAACTCGCGCAAATCAGAAACAGTGAGCTGCGGCAGATAGGAAAGAACCTTCGCCAGCGGCGCCGCGGGATGGCGGATGAGCGCGAGCCGGACGTTGTAGCTGATCGACCACTTGCGATGCTGAATGATGGCTGGAATCACAGGGGCGGGAAGTTTTTCACGGGACAGGGCCTTCAGGATTTGTGCTTCCGTGATGTACGGATTGTCTAGAACGACGGAGATCACTTGCGCATGGCCTTCCGCGAGCAGCGCACCGGCCACACGCGCCGGTCCGCGCCGCGCCAGGGTGATTTTCTGCCCGAGGGGAAGCTGCGGCAGCCGCGCAATCAGTTGTTCTTCGGCGTTGCGCTTCAGTTCGGCGGAAACACCCGGCAAAATCGCAACCTGCACAAGGTCCATCAGGTAAAGATCGCGTAGCAGCCGCAAGCTGACCAGCCGTGGCGCCCGTGGATGAAACGCAAGCGCTCGTTTCACGCGGTAGCTTTTCAGCAGCGCTTTCCTTCGCGCGATTTCTTCGAGAATTTCTCCCGGCAAGTCTTTTCGCTCGAGCAACAGGCAGACTTGCGTTTCGTCCAGCGCCGGATTCTCGAGCAATGCGAGGAGCACGTCGGCCGAATGATGATGCACCAGGCCGGCAAGCTCTTCGCCAGTGGCCATAAGCGCTCGCTCTCGATCTTTTGAAGCCGCTCCGCTCACGTTTTAGCTTTCCACCTTGCGGACGGGGCTGTCGAGGCAATCGACCGCGCATTGCGCCGCAAATTCTTCAACTGGCCTCGGAAGGGCGCCTGTTCTCGCTCTAGGCGCGATTTTACGAACCAGTTCGTCGAAACGGTCGTCAAGATGCACACTGCGATTGAAGACGCCGCCGGTCTTCGCCAGAAAAAAGGATTCGTTACGCAAATGGAGGCGCTCAACCACGCACTCGACAAACCCTGCGAGCTCTTCAGCCGCGGAACGCAGAAGTCCCCGAGCGGATTGATCCCCTTCATTCGCAGCTTTCGCAACGATAGGAAAAATCTTCGGAAGTACAGCGTCGGGATTGGTGCGAATCTGAGCCTGCAGCTCGATCCAGTTGCATTTGAATGCATCGCGAATCTCGTTTCCGAGATAGGAATTCTCTCCAGGGCTGTACTGCGACAAACAAAGGATCATCGCTTTTCTCCCGATATCGTAGGCGCTCCCCGGATCACCGAGGACAGGACCGAGCCCTCCTTCCCGGGCGAGCCTGCCGGTGATATCTCTCCCGATCACCGCGGAACCGGTTCCGGCTATGACCACGAGGCTAGGCGGCTCTCCCGTTGCGGTAAGGGCCATACGCAGGTCCGTGTCCGGAAAAATCTTGGCCTTAGGAAACTTGAGTTGCAATCGTCGATAGAATTCCGGGAGAGCCGTCGCCAGACCGGCACCAGCAATCGCCCCACAAACGCCCGCAACATCTGTGGCAGACTTGCCAGCACTTTCGAGGGCGTTGTCCATCGCCTCAAGCAAAGTGGCATAGGCCAAATCCAATGGAACCCGCGAAGGATTGGACGGACCGGATCTGGCGCGCGCAAGAATCGCGCCCGTTTCGTCCATCAAGACGCAGTCGGTCTTCGTCCCGCCGCCATCGAATCCCAGAACGTAGCGCATAGGAAAAGGATATGCGAGAACGCCCGGCAATCGTAGCGCCGAGTGCGGCGCAAGTGCGCAAACCGGAAAAGTTCAACAAAATGTTGCGATTCCCTCCGCATTCCGCAGAGTTTTCTTGACGCGGCTGCGCCTCGACACTATCCTCGACGCACTTTTTCACGCGTCCCAAGGGCGCGACGGAAAAGACACTCGATGCGCATCCATCCGCTCGACCTGGCCATTGTCATTGCCTATTTGCTTGGCGTTACCGCGCTGGGGATGCGTTTCCGCCGCGGCCAGCAAAACGCCACGGACTATTTTCTTGGCGGCCGCACGGCCCCGTGGTGGGCGCTAGCGTTTTCAATCGTCGCCACGGAAACCTCCACACTCACCATCATTGGCACGCCCGCCATCGCGTACAGCGGAAATCTCGCCTTTCTTCAACTCGTCTTCGGTTACCTAATTGGTCGTGTGCTGATTGTGCTGCTGCTGTTGCCCGGATATTTTCGCGGCGAATTTTTCACCGCCTACGCGTTAATCGAGAAACGTTTTGGCGAACGCATGCGTGCCGTCGCCGCCAGTACTTTCCTCATCACGCGAGCGATTGCCGAAGGCGTTCGCGTCTCGGCCATCGCGCTGGTAGTAAGCGTGGTGCTGGGAACCTCGGAAAAGCTCGGCGTCGTCATTGTCATCGCGCTCACTGTGCTCTACACGTTCGAAGGCGGGATGAAAGCGGTAATTTGGACTGACGTCGCGCAACTCTTGCTCTATCTGACCGGAAGCGCAGTGACCTTTTTCGTTTTACTGCACCGTATTCCCGGCGGATGGAGCGAAGTGACGCAAGTGGCGGCCGCAGCAGGGCACAAGTTGCAGGTTCTCGATTTTTCGTGGAATCTCTCCACGAAATACACATTCTGGTCCGGGCTCATCGGCGGCTCCTTTCTCACCATGGCCACTCACGGCACCGATCAAATTATCGTGCAGCGGCTGCTGGCGGCGAAAAGCGAGCGAGACAGCCAGCGCGCTCTGCTCGCCAGCGGCGCCATCGTGCTTGTCCAGTTCACCGTGTTTCTCCTGATTGGCGTCCAGCTTTACGTTTTCGCGCAGCATTCACCCCTGTTGATGCCTGGCGAACGTACCGATCGCATCCTCCCGCTGTTTCTCGTGCGTGAAATGCCAGTCGGACTTGCAGGCTTGTTGCTCGCTTCGATTGTCGCCGTGGCCATGTCCAACGCCAGTGGCTCGCTGAATTCCCTTGCGGCTTCGAGCGTGCTTGATTTTGCAAAGCTCCGCGGACAGAGCGCCGACCCGGCCCGTTTTCTGCGGCTCTCGCGCGGTATGACACTCGTGTGGGGCCTGGTCCTGATGGGCTTCGGCTTCGTGAAGTGGGGCCCTCTGCTCGAAGCCGGGCTGACAGTCGCATCTCTTCCCTTCGGGAGCTTGCTCGGACTTTTCTTGCTGGGCACGCTCGATCGCGGCGCAAATGCGCGCGGCGCGCTGGCTGGAGTGATTGTTGGCCTGGCCGCAATTTTATGCATATTTCGATTTACGAGCGTGGCGTTTACGTGGTTCTTTATGATTGGGTCGATCGTCACATTTGTGGTCGGCTCAATCGCGAGCCGAACCTCACTGCCGCAGAAGCACGCTATTTCGGGCACCGGAACGTGAAGGCGAGGATCAATTGACCGAAAAACGTTTGGACTTAGTGCGCGGACTAGGCGCGTGGGCCTCTGCGGCTATCGTTGTCGGCACCATGATCGGCACGGGGATTTTTCTCAAGCCCGCAGAAATGGCGCGCGAAGGCCGCAGCGTCTCCGTCGTTTTTGCGGCGTGGATCGTAGGTGCCATTCTTTCCATCTTCGGCGCATTTTCCTTCGCCGAGCTGGGTTCCATGATTCCGGAAGCTGGCGGCGAGTACGCCTACCTCCGCCGCGGCTTCGGTCCCGTTTACGGCTTCATTTTTGGATGGATGCATTCCATCGTCGGCCGTCCAAGTTCCCTCGCCTCCATCTCCGCCGGCATGATGCGCTTCCTCAGCTTTCTCCTCCCGGTCATCGCCGTTCCGCTGTTCACCGTTCACATCGCCATTCCTGGTCTCACCGGCTGGATCAAGCCGTACGATTTCGTTTTTACCTGGGCGCAACCGCTGGCGGTCGTATGGCTCCTCATCATGACCGGCATCAACTATCTAGGCGTGCGCCTCGGCGGAGCAGTCCAAATTTTTTTGACCACCATCAAGATCACTTCCGTTGTCGTTGTGGTTGGCGTGGCATTTTTTGCGCCGCCAAGCATGCAGGCCAGCGGGCCGCAACCGTTCTGGCCGGCACCTGGAATGGGTCTAGGCGCAGTTTTCAGCGCGTTTCTCGCAGCGCTGGCAGCGGCTTTGTGGGCGTACGACGGCTGGGAAGACCTAAATCTAGTCGGCTCCGAAGTGGAAAACCCGCAGAAAAATTTTCCGCGCGCCCTTGTCGGCGGAGTCGGATTCGTCGCCGTGGTCTATCTGCTCTTCAGCGCCGCCTGTTTGAAAGTGCTGCCGTTTGAAGCCGTAGCCGCATCGCAGCACATCGCCTCCGATGTCGTTGCGCACATTAAAGGGGCCACCGCCGCCAGCTGGATCACCTTTGCGATGGTCATCTCCGCCCTGGGCTCGATGAATTCGTCCGTCCTTAGCGGAGCGCGCGTGGGCTACGCCATGGCCCGCGACGGAATCTTTTTCAAGATCGTCGGAGGCATCCACCCTAAATTCCGCACGCCCGGACGCTCGCTTCTTTTTCAAGGCGTGCTGGCAAGTTTGATGGCACTGACGGGCACGTTCGAAGAGTTGACCAATCTTTTTATCTTTGCCGCTTGGATATTCTATGCTTCCGCTGTCGTTGCGCTCTTTCGCCTGCGCAAGACCGAGCCCGATTTGCCGCGCCCTTATCGCTGCTGGGGCTATCCCTGGGTCCCCGGCATTTTTGTCGCCGGTGCGTTTGCTCTCACCATTAATATCTGGCTAGATCGCCCCGGCCGCTCCTCCATCGGCCTCCTCCTGATTCTCGCCGGGCTTACGCGGAAGATGCAGCGACTAAACGGAGGCCGTACGTGCCTGCGCACCAGCATGGATTGGCAGGATGGCAGCTTCGGCTCCGCGGCTTACCTCAACTGCAGGATGGAAAAGTTTGGCTAGCGCTTCGATGCCGGTAACCAGGCGCGGGCCAGGGCGCGAAAAGTAGCTGTTGGCTTCCAGCGCGTACACACGGCCGTTTCTAACGGCGGGCATGGCGTTCCACTGTTCGGGAAGCTCCATGGAAAGATATTCGTGGCGCGCTTGCTGTGCGTCGTATCCGCAGGGCGCGACAAGCAGAATCTCTGGCTCCGCCTCCACGATATCCTGAAGATGAACGCGGAAAGAGGGCGTGCGCACTTTGCCCAGAGCGTCTTCCCCGCCGGCCACTTGGATCATTTCCGGAACCCAGTGTCCGCCCACGTAAAACGGTTGCAGCCATTCGAGGAATGCCACGCGAGGACGCTTCGCAGTCTGCGGCAACTGCCGCTGCAGCGCGCCGAGACGTTCGCCGATCTCCTTCACTAGCGCTTCCGCCTGAGGGCCACGGCGGGATTCTTCTCCCACCCAAAGTATGTCCCGCCAGACGTCACCCAAATCCTGCGGATTGAGGCAAAGAACTTCGGGCCGGCGCTCGAATCGCGTCAGCGCCGCGGCCAGATCGTCGGGAGAGGCGGCGCACACATGGCACAAATCCTGCGTGACGATCAGGTCCGGGGCCAATGCCTCCAACACCTCGGCATCCACCGCGTACAAACTTTCGCCGCGGTGCACATACTCGCTGACCAGCCGGTCAATTTCAGCGGGCGAAGCACCGTGTGGCAGGCGCGAATGAATTACTACGCGCTTCGTCTTTGCCTGCGACGGAAAGTCGCACTCATGGCTAACGCCCACGATTTCGCGCTCTAATCCGAGCGCAAAGAGAATCTCCGTGGCCGACGGCAGTAACGACACGATTCGCATGACGAAGGCAACTTTAACACAACTCTGGAGAAGCCTATTTATAGAGAAAATACTTGCGGCGGATTTGGTCGAAGGCAGTGAGAGACTCGGACCAGCTCTGCACGATTTTTTCCGGCGGCACGCCGGACTGCAACTGCTGCATGGTATCCGTGCTTCCAACGAGCTCGATCATTTTCGAAACTTCAAACTGTTTCGGGTAAAGTTTCTGCAGAATCGCGGCAATTTCCAGTCCCATGCGCATCGAACGCACTTTAAAGCGATCCGTAATCTTGATGGAGACGCTGCCGCAGCGTTGTCCGCTGTACAATCCCGCAATCGGAATGAACGTCTGCCCGGCAAAACGCACGCCCGGAAGGTTGCGCGCATTCAGCGCCGCGGCCACTTCATCGCCATTCATCCACGGCGCCCCAAATTCCTCGAACGGAGTTTGCGTGCCGCGTCCCACGGAGACTCCGGCGCTCTGGAGAATTTCGATCCCTGGATAAAGAATCGATCCCTTGATGGTCCGGAGATTCGGCGAGGGCGGGATCCATTTGATGCCCGTGCTCTCAAAAAAATAGTTGCGATGCCAGTTCCTCATGGTAATGACGTGCAGATCGGCGCCGATGTGATTTTCGGCGTTGAAAAATTGCGCGAGTTCCCCGATCGTCAGCGCGTAGCGCACCGGCAGCGGATAGTACGCGACGAAATTGGTCTTGTCCGCATCGAGCATCGGGCCTTCGATAATTTCCCCGCCAAGGAGGTCTGGCCGGTCCAGCACGAAAAAAGCGATCTTTCGTTTTGCGGCCTCCTCCATGCAGTACCCCATCGTTGCTGTGTAGGTGTAAAACCGCACGCCCGCGTCCTGGATATCGAAAACCAGCGCGTCAATGCCGCTGAGCATTTCGTCTGTGGGGCGCCGCGTCTCGCCATACAGGCTGTAAACTGGCAAACCCGTCGAGGGATCTTTCGAGGAAGGCACTCTTTCATCTTTGCGGCCGGCAAGCCCATGTTCCGGACTGAATAAAGCAACCAACTGTACTGAAGGCGCGTGTGACAAAAGTTCCGCCGTGCTCCTGCCCTGCGAATCGACACCGGTGTGATTGGTGATCAACCCAACGTGTTTCCCGCGAAGTGGCGCGAACTTTTGCGCTGCGAGAGCGTCCAGCCCGGTCTGTACGCGAGCGACTCGGCGCTTCCCCGCCGCGAACGACGGCGTGCTAATCGCGGCGAACAGTGCCGCAAGAATAGTGAATCGGAAAATTTGGGACAGCACGCCCGCGAGTCTGTTCAAAATCGTCCCCCTTTGCGGCAACCGTACAACCATACAATGATATTCTGGAACGCGCTGGCCGAAGCCGCGTTGAGAGCACGATGTGCGTGTGCTATGAATTAATGCAGACTGCTGGCGGCCACTGGGGGATTCTAGCCGATGGAGGGACGCCGCGTCCGTTTTTTGCTTCCAATTTCCGTTTCGATCATTTTTCTTATGGCCCACAACGCGCGCAGTCAGAGCAGCACTTCAGCAGAAAAATCCGCCGCCAGGAAAGGCGCCGTCCCCCCAAAGAGCGCGACAAAAAAATTGTCGCCTGCCGCGAACGCGTGGGTGGAAACCACGTTGCGCGAAATGACCGTCGACGAAAAGATTGGTCAGCTACTTTTCACCACGTATCACGGAAGCTTGACCGCCACGGACACCGCGGCCTACCACCAAATCATGCATGACGTAACCGATCTCCACGCCGGAGGTTTCATCAACATCACGCATGGATCTCCGCTGGGCATCGTGAAGAGCCAGGCTTATCCCACCGCGGTGCTGAACAATCAGCTCCAGGCCAAATCGAAGTTGCCGCTGCTGGTTGGCGCGGATTTCGAACGTGGCACGGCGATGCGATTGGATGAGGGCACCTCTTTTCCAACAGCCATGGCGCTCGCCGCTGGCGGAAATCTTAAAGACGGTTACACCATGGGAAAAATCACCGCGCTCGAAGCGCGCGCCGTTGGCATTCATTGGATCTATGCGCCGGACGCGGATGTGAATAACAATCCTGGAAATCCGATCATCAACACGCGGTCCTTCGGCGAGAATCCAGAGCGCGTCGCGCAATTTGTAACCGAGTTTGTTCGCGGCGTCCGCGAAAATGGCGGCCTGGCCACCGCCAAACATTTTCCAGGCCACGGTGATACGGCCGCGGACTCCCACATCGATTTGCCGGTGATTCGCGCCGACCGCACTCGCCTGGATAGCCTTGAACTGGTTCCCTTCCGTGCTGCGATTTCGACACAGGTCGACAGCATCATGACTGGGCATCTGAATGTTCCGGCGCTGGAGCCCGATCCAAACACGCCCGCCACGCTTTCGCACAGCATCCTCACCGATTTGCTGCGCAAACAGCTTGGCTATCAGGGCCTCATCGTTACGGACGCGATGGACATGGGCGGAATCACCGTGCGCTATGCGCCCGGAGAAGCGGCTGTGCGTGCAGTCGCAGCAGGTGCGGATTGTTTGCTGATGCCCCCGGTGCCGGATGCCGCGTTCGAAGCGTTGCAGGCTGCGGTGAAGTCGGGACGAATTTCGAAAGAACGCCTCGATGCATCCGTGCGGCGAATTCTTCAAGCGAAAGCCCGGCTTGGTTTGAACACGAGCCGGCTCGTCGACACGAACGCCATCAACAAAAACTTCGGCAGCGCCGCCTGGCAGAAAGAAGCGCAGGAAATTTCCGACCGCGGCGTAACGCTGCTGCGCGATACGCCACACCGTTTGCCGCTCGATGGAACAAAACCGGCGCGCGCGTTGCTGCTGGCGTTTTACGCCGATCCGGAGCCGTATCCTGGAGAAGACTTGGAACGCGAGTTGCGTTCGCGATTCGATTCAGTCACGACGCTGCGAGCGGACACGCGTTTTGTGAATGCTTCCATTTTGAGATTGCCGCCGCCGGATTCCTACGACGTTGCGATTCTCGCGCTTTTTGTCCGCGTCAGCGATCGCAAAGGAAATGTGGATGTGCCCGCAGAGCAGGCCGCGCTGGCAGAACAAATTTACAAAATGGGCAAGCCGGTAATCACACTGGGATTTGGAAGTCCGTATTTGATTGAACGGTTCCCGCAAGCGGAGACTTGGCTGGGCGCGTTTGGAATCAGTGATGTCGCGCAAATTTCCGCGGCGCGCGCGCTGTTGGGAGAAATTCCCGTGCGCGGGAAATTGCCTGTGACGATTCCGGGAGTAAATCTCAAAGCCGGTTTCGGAATGGAGGTGCAGGCAAATCCGATGGCCCTGCAACCGATGGATGCGCGCGGCGAAGCGCAACTGCAGCCGGCTTTCGATGTGCTGGAAAAAGCGATTGCCAACAAAGCATTTCCAGGAGCAACTCTCGCAGTTGGCTATCGCGGAAAAGTTTCGGTGCACGCATTCGGAAAATTGAGCTACGACGCGAAGGCCGCAGCAACAGCACCGGCGACGATGTACGACATCGCTTCGCTAACCAAAGTCGTGACGACAACCACGCTCGTGGCGAAATTGGCGGAGGGCGACTTTGCAGTTCCGCTCGATCTGGATGCGAAGATCGAACGGTATTTGCCGGAGTGGACCAGCGGACCGAACGCGGAGTGGCGGCACCGAGTTACGGTGCGGCATTTGCTGACGCACACTTCGGGATTGCCGCCGTTCAAGGAATATTGGCGGACATCGAAAAACAAGCAAGACACGCTGACGAAAATTTTTGCCGAGCCGCTGGACTACGAGCCGGGAACGAAAGAAGTGTATTCCGACCTGGGAATTATTTTGATGGCCGAAATCATCGAGCGATTGACGGGAAGAACGCTGGATGATTTGGCGAAGACTACTGTTTTCTCGCCGCTGGGGATGAACAACACGATGTACCGGCCGCCGAAAAAACTCTGGCCACAGATCGCGCCGACGGAGATTGACAATAATTTGCGGCACCGGCTGGTACAGGGCGAAGTTCACGACGAAAATGCGTTTGCCATCGGCGGAGTCTCAGGACATGCCGGAGTTTTCAGCGCGGCGCCGGATTTGGCGGCGTTTTGCCAGATGCTGCTGAACGGCGGCGTTTACGCGCATCAGCGAATTTTGCGGCGCCCGACGATTGCGCAATTCACGACGCCGCAGCAGCTTTCCGGCGGGACGCGGACGCTGGGCTGGGCGGTGCCGACCGAGGGCGGCTCGAGCGGGCATTATTTTTCGGCGCACAGCTTCGGGCATACCGGATTTACCGGCACTTCGATCTGGATCGATCCGGACCGGCAACTGTTTGTGGTGCTGCTGACGAATCGCGTGCACCCGACGCGGGAGAATACAAAGATTCAGCAGGTGCGTCCAGCGCTGCATGATGCAGTGATGCAGGCGTTGGGATTGGCGACAGCGGCGGCTCCCGCGAAGTGAGCGCGTGGGGTTCCCGTCATCATTTTGCAGGATTTCTAAAACAAAGGACTTACAGAAAAAGCATGTCGTAACTTATTGATTCTAAAGGAGGCTTTTTGGGTTGTTTGAGGCCGGGAGACAGCAGCCTAAAATGAAAAGGCGGGGGCAAGCTCGCGCACTCCAAGAATAAATTTACCCGCAAAGAAGGATACGAGAGAACTTGTCAATAATCGTTTAAGGCGAGGCCGATGGATGAAATGGAAGAGATCTGGCAGAGTTCGGTAGTTACCGCATGAGTTCTCGACCAAGGTTGACAACGGCCCAGCCTTGCCTAAGGGATATGTTGGCTGATGGAGAGGATGTTGCCGTCGGGATCCTTGAACCAGCCTACTTTGCTGCCGTCGGGGGTGGTCCAGATGCCGAGGCTTTGGTCCTGGGCAAAAGGATACTTCTCCGGGGGGACGCCGCGGTCACGAAGCCAGGCGGCGACGGATTCGATGTTTTCGACTTGCCAACCGAGGATCGTGCCTTGCAGCGGAGTGAAATTGGGGACCTTCGCAATCCGAATCATGTGGCCGCCGATGCTCATTACGAGCGCAAATTTATCCAGGCTCACAAATTCAAATCCAAGCTGGCCTTCATAAAAGGCCCGGGCATTGTCGTAGTCCTTGGTGGGGATAAAGCCGACCAACTTTCCTGATGCCAGCATGATTTGCCTCCCTCGGTGCGCCTTTCTAACAGCGTGCTGAGAAATGAATGATCCACCTGAGTCACTCCCTAAGAGCGACCGGCAAGAATGCCTGTCCTACATAGCACTTGCAGGGCGCAAATTCTCTCGATATTGTGACAAGAAATGTCGCATGAGTGCCAAAGCATACTCCATGCTCCGAATGGGCGGCTGCTAAGCGAAATGGCCAGTGTGTCTGCCGACTTCGCACACGGCCATGTGATCCCCGAGCATTCTCATCCGGAGGACCAACTATTGTTTGCTTCTAGCGGGGTAATGACGCTGCGGACGAAACAGGGCGTTTGGGTGGTGCCGCCGCTGCGGGCTGTGTGGATTCCAACAAATACACCCCACTCGGTGGCGATGTCGGGCCCGGTTTCGATGAGGACGCTGTATTTTCTGCCCAGGCTTTGCCGAACGCGGCCCGGGAAGTGTTTTGTGATGAATGTTTCGGCGCTCCTACGAGAACTGATTCTTCATGCCTGCAAGTTCAAAAGATTGAGCAAGAAAGCTTCAGCGGAACGACGGATTATCGAGATGATCGTCGACCAGCTGAAGGCGGTGGATTCCATCCCGCTGCAGTTGCCTCATCCGACGGACGCGCGGGCAATGCGCGTGGTGAAGGCCCTGCTGGCAGATCCGGGTGATCAGAGAAACCTGGAAAGGCTTTGCAGAGATTGCGGCGCCAGCAAGAGAACGATTCAGCGAGTGTTCCTGGAAGAAACGAAAATGAATTTCGGGAAGTGGCGGCAGCAACTGCGGCTACTTCATGGGTTGGAATTGATGGCCGCGGGAGAAAAGGTGACAGCAGCGGCGTTGGAGGCGGGTTACAGCAGTCCGAGCGCGTTCATATCGATGTTCCGGAAGCAGCTTGGGACCACGCCGATGCGGTATTTGGGGGATGGAAACGGACGAGAGCAACGGGAAAACTGAGCGCGGATGGGTGATAAGCAAGAAGGAATAAGGTCAAAGGCCCCGCCCTCCAAGACCGAGGACGGGCACCTAAGTGCGTGGTGATCCACTACGCCTCGGCCCGGTGAGTCGCGCTGAAGCACGCCCCTAAAAAGGCAAAGTCAAAGGCGAAGAGAGACTTCATCCCGCCAAAGACGCGGGATGGTGCAGAGGTCTCGCTGCGCAGGCCGACCACTTCGCTCGGAGCGAAGCGGTAAGAAAAAGCCTCGGCCTGCTGCGCTCGGAATGACGGTTGTGGGGTGGTTGCGGTGTTATGTCGGAGCAAAAGCTCCGACCCCCGAAGAGCGTTTTGCTGATTGCTATTGCTTGCCGGTGAGGCGGCGGATTAGATCCGCTTCGGCCTGGCGATAAGGCGTACCGTCGGAGCGCAGTACCTCATGAAACCACACGGAGGGCTGGCTGAGAATGTAGGGATGCTCCCAGGATTCCCAGGGCAAGTTGGTCTGGGTCTTGCCGGCGACGAATCCCCAGTTGATGGCGCCGACATGTTCCTGCTTGGCGATGGGCAATATCGTGTCAAACGTGCTGCCCACGGACCGCGCCATGTATTCGGTGCAGATCACGGGCCGGTTGTACTTCTTTAGCCATGCCACCTCCTGCTTGAAGTATTCGGGCCAACTGTAGTTATGAAAAGTGACGACGTCGGATTCGCTAAGTTGAATCCGCTGGATTTCAGGAAGGTTTGCGCCGTCGGGCGAAGTGTCCACGCAACAGACGCCGCTGGTGAGAGGCTGCGACGGATTAGCTTCGCGCACCCACGCGAACACCTGCGGCAAAAGGGCGATCACGCGAGCGGTCTTATCTTTCAGCTCTTGCTTCGCATAGCTACCGAGGTTGTCGGCGCCGGGTTCATTCCAAACGTCCCAGGCGAGGATGCGGTCGTCCTTGGCGAAAGCCCCCACTACGCCTTGGACGTAGGCTTTCAGGCGCGGATATTGGCTGGGGTCCGCAAGAGCCACCGCTCCAGGACTCTGCACCCAGCCGGAATTGTGCACGCCGGGAATCGGAGGATGCTGCGGGCCGAGATGAGGCAACGGGTCCCAGCAGGAATCGAAAAGGACCAACATGGGACGAATGTGATGGCGCGAAGCGATGGTCAAGAAGCGGTCGAGGCGCTTCTGAAACCCGGCGGCGTCCTGCTGCCAGAGCAAATCGTGGAGAAAGACGCGCATAGTATTCATGCCGAGCGATTCGGCCCAGGCCAACTCCTTGTCGATCTCGTCGGGATTGAAGGTGGCGTCCTGCCACATTTCCAATTGGTTGATGGCCGATTTGGGGGTGTAATTGCTGCCGACGAGCCAGGGCTGTTGCGCGTACCAAGCGTTGGCTTTTTGCTCGGGCCAGCGCGGTGATTGCGCCCCGACTGGATTCGCCAACGAGCAGATCGCGATAAATGCTGCAGTCATTACAACAGTTTTTAGGTTTTTCATGTTGTGAACTCCACGTGGATTCATATGCTAGGGGGTCCAGACAAACCGCGCAATGGGTTATCGCTAGCTGGATATAGGGTCATGCTATGACGGTAGTCATTTCCATGCTGCGCGCCGTCAATGTTGGCGGCCACAACAAGATCAAGATGGATGCGTTGCGGGCGCTCTACGAAACCCTGAAATTGCGAGATGCGCAGACCTATGTGCAGAGCGGCAACGTGATTTTCAGGAGCGAGGAGCGGGACATCTCGCGGCTTGCCAAGCGAATCGAGGACGGGATTCAGCGGAAGTTTGGATTTCGCCCCGACGTGATTCTGCGCACGGCGGCGGAGATGCGAGAAGTGGTTGTGAGGAACCCGTTCGCGAAGCGGCGCGGGATTGAGCCGGGCAAGCTGCTGGTTACATTTCTCGCCAGTGATCCTGGGGAGGAAGCTCGCGAGAAAGTTCGCCAGATGAAGTGCGATCCGGAGGAATTGCGGATCGAGGGGCGAGAGCTGTACATCTATTTTCCAAAAGGCATGGGACGGTCGAAACTGTCTGGGGCAGCGATTGAGAAGACACTGAAGGCACCGGGGACCGGGAGAAACTGGAACAGCGTGACGAAGATGGTGGAGATGGCGGAGAAGCTGGAAGCGTCGAACTGATGCGACGCCGGTCTGCCGTTGATAGACCATCACTTTTGTGGCAAGTCGAGGGCCGCTTGGGCGAGGTCGGCGGGGCGGCCGAGGTCGCGCCAATAGTATTGGTCGGCGCGAAAGGCGAGGATTTTTTCGCCTTGAGCGGCGAGGCGGAGGTAGGAGGGGATGATGGAGAAGATGCCTTCTTCGGTGAGCATGGGGAGGAGGCGCGGGGAGATGACGTGGATGCCGGAGAAGGCGAGTGCTTGAAGTGGCTGAGAAGACTTTGCTTCAGGGGCTAAAGCCCCTGGATTTTTGTAGTTTTTCGGCACGGCTCCCGACAAGGTCGGGACAGGTTCCGCCGTGCCCTCCTGAAGAGTGCCTACCAGATCACGCCTAACCAACTCTGTTGCATGATCGTGTCCGATGCGGCGGCCACGGAGCTGGAGGTGGTCGTCAAAGAGGAGGGGGCGGGAAGTTTCGCGGGCCTGGACGGCGAGAGTGGCGAAAGCGCGATTCTCGTTGTGGAATTGGAGCATGCGGCGAAGATCGATGGTGCTGATGACATCGACGTTGTGAAGGAGCAAAGGCTCGTCGCTTTGATTGGAATCGTCACTTTTGGAGTGGCGGCGGGTGGAATCCTCGAGGAAAAACCAGGCGGCTTTTTTGAGGCCGCCGCCAGTGTCCAGCAAAACGTCTTCGCGGGAGATTTCGATGCGCATGCCGAAGTTTTTGTTTGATTTCAGGTAGTTGAGGACCATATCGGCGAAGTGATGGACGTTTACGATGACTTCAGTGACGCCGAAGGAGCGCAGGCGGGAGAGAGTGATTTCGAGAAGCGTGCGGCCGGAGAGTTCGACTAGGGCTTTGGGGCGATTGTCGGTGAGCGGCCGGAGGCGAGTGCCGAGGCCGGCGGCGAGGATCATGGCTTTCATAAGGGGGCTTGCCCGAAGGAGTTGAAACCCAAGAGAGATTCCTCATGTCCGCAGGCCGACTCTCTCGCAGGAGCGACAGGGAAAGAAAAAGTCGGCCTGCTCCGTTCGGAATGACGATTGGGCAGTAGGTGTGGGGTGTTCATTGGAGAGTTTTCCGCTTGCCCAGTTTTTCCAGCGCGAGGTGGCGGACGGCGACTTCCAAGCCGTTCCTGGCGCGCAAACGCTTCGCTAATTGCTCGGCGAGGAAGACGGAGCGATGCTGGCCCCCCGTGCAGCCGAACGAAACCATCAAATTTTTGAAGCCGCGGTGCTGATAGTTGCTGATGCTGGAATCCACGAGTGAGAGGACGCCGGCGAGAAATTGATGCACGCTCTCCTGCTGGTTGAGATAGTCGATCACCGGAGCGTCCTTGCCGGTGAGGGTCTTGAAACGCTCTTCGCGGCCGGGATTGGGGAGGCTGCGGCCATCGAAAACGAATCCGCCGCCGTTGCCGCTCTCGTCCTTGGGCAAGCCGTGGTGAAATGAAAAGCTAAAAATGCGCACGACCAGATTGTCCGCGTCAGTGGCTAGGCCCTGCAATTTCTCCGAGGCTAACATGCCTTTGAAGGCGTCCATCAGCGCCGGGAGGGGGACGGGGAGCCTGACGTGGTGAAGGAGCCAACGCAAGTTTTTCAGGGCGTAAGGGACGCTCTGGAGGAAATGTGCTCTGCGTTCATAAAAGCCGCGAAAACCGTAAGCGCCCAACGCTTGCATGATGCGAATGTACACGTAGGCGTAGTAGTGGCGCAGGAAGGCTTCGCGATCAAGTGGGACGAAGCCGGCGAGGCGGTCGAGATAGTGATCGAGAAGTTGCTGGCGTAGGTCGGGCGGGAGATCGGCTTTGGCGTCGTACAAGAGCGAGGCGATGTCGTATTGCAGCGCACCTTTGCGGCCGCCTTGATAGTCGACGAAAAAAGGATCGCCGTTACGCAAGAGAATGTTGCGGGATTGGAAGTCGCGATAGAGAAAGTAATCGCGCGGGGCGCTGAGAAGAAATTCGGTGAGGCGGCCGAAATCGTCTTCGAGGGCTTGTTCATTGAATGAAATGTCGGCGAGACGGAGAAAATAATACTTGAAATAGTTCAGGTCCCAGGCGATGGATTGGCGGTCGAAGCTGGAGATGGGATAGCAGACCTTGTAATTCAGATCGCGGCCCGCTTCGACTTGGAAACGCGGCAACACGGCAACAACTTTGCGGTAGGCTTCGACGACCTCGGGAGCAATGTTTTCGCCCGTGCGGTTTTTGGAGAGGAATTCGAAAAGGGTGGTGTCGCCGAAGTCTTCCTCGAGATACGCGCCGTGGTCGAGATCTTCGGCGTAAATTTCCGGAACCGGAAGGCCGTGGCGACGAAAATGTTTGGAAAATTCAAGGAAGGCGGCGTTTTCTTCGCGGACGCCGTAGAGAATGCCGACGGCATGATTATTTTTGTTGGCGAGCCTGATGATTTTGCGGCCGGAGCCGCCGAGTTCGCCCTGCAGCGGCACGACGCGCTCCGGCGGCGCGTGGAAATGCTGCTCGAAGAGTTGTTTGAGAATGTCCATTCGATTGGCTTCTGCCACTCCGCAGCGATGAATTACTGGGACTAATAGTTTTAGCATAGCTGATTGGCCCGGAAGAGATTTGATTGACGTGGAGGTGCTGTCCTTCGCGTTAACTAACGAGGCAAAACAAGCGTACTTTTGGCGGGGAGCGAGCGGGGTCTGCGGCAGCGCAGATATAATGCGGGAATGACTTTCCAGCCTAAAAAACGCAAGCGCGCGAAGAACCAGCGCACGGAATATAAGTCCAAAGAGAGCCGCTTTATCGATCATCGGCTTACGGAACAGCGGAATGCGGCGTCGCGGAATCTGGACCGCATGACGACGATGGAGATTGTGCGGTTGATGAATCGCGAGGACCGCAAAGTGGCGATCGCCGTGGGCCGAGAGTTGCCAGCGATTGCACGAGCGGTGGACGCGATTGTGAATGGGATTCGAAAAGGCGGGCGGCTGTTTTACGTGGGGGCGGGGTCGAGCGGGCGAATGGGAGTGCTGGACGCGGCGGAATGTCCGCCGACGTTTGGGATTTCGCCGAAGTTGGTGCAGGCGCTGATTGCGGGAGGAAGGCGCGCGATAACGAATGCGGTGGAAGGGGCGGAGGATTCGACGCGGAACGGAGAGCGGGATTTGCGTGGAAAGAAATTGACCCGGAGTGACGTGGTCGTGGGAATCGCGGCGAGCGGGACGACGCCGTACGTGCTGGGCGCGCTGAAGTATGCGCGGAGGCGCGGCGCGACGACGGTGGCATTGACGTCCAACCTGCGCATGCCGGTGGGACGGCTGGCGAAAATCGTGATTGCGCCGGAAGTGGGGCCGGAAGTGCTGACAGGGTCGACGCGGCTGAAGGCGGGGACGTCGCAAAAAATGGTGCTGAACATGCTGAGTACAGCGGTGATGGCGCGGCTGGGGCATCTATATGAGAACTTGATGATCGACGTTGTGATTACCAACGAGAAGGTTGCGGAGCGGGCGCTGCGGATTTTGGCGGAGGCCAGCGGGAGGAGTGTGTCTACGGCGGAACACGCGCTGCGGGCGGCGGGACACAATATGCGAGTGGCGCTGGTGATGTTGAAGCCGGGCGTGGTAGCAAGAGAGGCGAAGAAGTTGATTGCTGAGGCGGGGGGAGATTTGCGAAAGGCGCTGGGGGAATAGCGGCGGATGTCAAAAACAGAAAGAAAACAATAACGCAGAGAAGCAGAGAACACAGAGACGCGCAGAGATGAAGAGCGGCAGCAAGCCGCCGCAGTCCAAAGCGCTGGGTTAAAGCCCCGGCCTCTACAAAGAGAAGAGCGAGCGGAATGGATAAATTTCGGATCAGGGGCGGGAAGGCGCTGCGGGGGATGGTGGCGATCAGCGGGGCTAAGAATTCGGCGCTGCCGGTGATGGCAGCAGCTTTGTTGACGGCGGAAAAGGTGACACTGCACAACATTCCGAAGGTGCGCGACCTCATTACCATGAGCAAGCTGCTGGCGTTTATGGACGCGAAGGTGACGATAACGGAGTTTCCGAGCAGCGATTATGTGATCGAGACGCCGAAGTTGAACCACGCAGAAGCGCCATACGAATTGGTGAAGACGATGCGGGCGTCGGTGCTGACACTGGGGCCGCTGATGGCGCGCGTCGGACTGGCGCGCGTTTCGTTACCGGGAGGATGCGCGATCGGGGCGCGTCCGGTGGATTTGCACTTGAAGGCGCTGGAACAGATGGGGGCGGAGATTGGGACGTCGCACGGATACATCGAGGCACGCGCGCCAATCAACGGGCGAAAAAGGGGGCGGCTGAAGGGCGCGCACATCGTGTTCGAGAAAATTACAGTGACAGGAACGGAAAATATTTTGATGGCGGCGGTGCTGGCGGACGGGGAAACGGTGCTGGAGAATGCGGCGCGCGAGCCGGAAGTGACGGATTTGGTGGAGATGCTGCGGAAGATGGGGGCGCAGATTTGCGGCGATGGGAGTTCGACGCTGCGGATTCGCGGCGTCGGCGAACTGCACGGGACGGAGCATACCGTGATTCCGGACCGGATCGAGGCGGGGACGTTTCTGGTGGCGGGGGCGATTACGGGGGGAGACCTTACGATTAAGGATTGTGCGCCGGAGCATCTGGGGGCCGTAATTGCGAAATTGGAGCAGGCCAGAGTGCGCGTGGACATTGTGGACAAGACTACAGTGCGCGTGCGTGGCGCGAAGAAATTGGTAGCGTCGGATATGACCACGGAGGAGTATCCCGGATTTGCGACGGACATGCAGGCGCAGTACATGGCGCTGGCAACCCAAGCGGAAGGCACATCGGTGATCAGGGAGAGGATTTTTGAGAACCGGTTTTTGCATGCAAGCGAGATGATGCGCATGGGCGCGAACATTTCGATTGAAGGACATACGGCGACGGTGCGCGGCCCTGCGGAACTCTCTGGAACCGTCGTGCAAGCGTCGGATTTACGGGCGAGCGCGGGGCTGGTGCTGGCGGGGCTTGTGGCGAGCGGCGAGACGATGATTGAGCGCGTTTATCACATTGATAGAGGATACGAAGGAATCGTTGAGAAATTGCGCGGAGTTGGGGCGGATATTGAGCGCGTGCATGCGCCAAGCGCGTAAATCACTCCCAACCAAAGGAATTCAATTAGAGGAGCGGGTTATGTATATTCGAGTTTCACGCATTTTGGCCATCTGTCTGGTGGCACTTCTTCTCGCGAGACTCCTAAGTCATGCTCAAACTTCGACCACGACGACGATTCTCTTTGAAATTCTAGGACAAGAAAAGGGCAAGATCCCGGCTGCTTCCACTATCGAACCTCTCGTCGTGATCGAAAACGGACGCCTTAAGAAGCCACCAGAATACGACTACGACAAACAAAAGGAGTCGGACGCCGCCTATGACCGCTTCGAAAAACAGTACTTCCAGCACGGTCGAAAGTATCCTTTGTTAATTGGAGGTACTGAAAAGGGATTTGTGACCTTAGGAGAGCCCGTAGGCGTAAGCTGCATCTCACTCAGCGCCACGGTGACGACCTCCGTGCCCTTGTCGAACGCCCAGTTTGCCTTAGCTACAACGACAACCAATGGTTTAGGTGTGCACGCCGATTGGCGCAAACCTGTTGTACCACAACAACGTTCTGACTTTTTGAGATTGGTGAGTAGAATCCTCGGAGAGCATAAGGTCAACAGCATCTCAGAATCTTTAATTAAGGTTGATAATCTGCGCTCGACAAAACTGAGCGAGGCAGGACCTACCGTTCTCATCGGCAGCGCCACTTTAAAACGCAAGACAGGTATCCATCAGGCTTTCCTCGTTGCATTGAATAAGAACTCCGAGTACCAGGAAGCTGTCTCGTCATATCATTTCGCACAAGATGAAGACGATGCCAGGGCGTCTGTTGAGAACCTTGTAGAACAGGTAGATTTGGACGGCGATGGGACCGATGAGATCATTACGATAAATACCTATTACGAATCCTGGGACTATAACATCTACAAGCAGGAGAACGGATCGTGGAAGAAGGTTTATCAAGGTGGAGGGGGAGGCTGCTGACAGCCGCAGTTTGCGAGCAGGACTTGCGAGAGTTTGATACAATCCTCGCCACGAATTTGAGCGGAGTGGGGCGCGGGCGAATTGACAGGGAGCGGCCTGCGGAGGAGATCGACCATGGCGAACGCGGAATTGTTGAGGAAGCTGGATGCGGCGATTGCGGAGAAGAGTTTGCTGAAGCATCCGTTTTACCAGGATTGGCAGGCGGGAAAACTGAGCCGTGAGGCGCTGCAGCTTTATGCGGCGCAATATTACCGGCATGTGGAAGCGTTCCCGAAGCACCTGCGGGTGCTCGCGGCGCGGACGGAGGGTCCGCTGCAGGGTTTAATCCGGGAGAACCTGGCTGAAGAAGAGAATCCGGCGGGGCCGCATCCGAAGCTGTGGCGCGATTTTGCGGCGGCGGTAGGCGTGGGCGAAGACGACATCACGTGCTGCCCTGCCCTGCCGGGGACGCAGGCAGTGGTTCAAAAGTTCCGCGAGATTTGCGGGGACCGGCCGGTGGCGGAGGCGGTGGCGGCACTCTATGCTTACGAATCGCAGGTGCCGGAGGTCGCCACGACAAAGGTTGACGGGCTGAAGAAGTTTTACGGCGTGACGCAGGCAGAAGGGCTGGCGTATTTCGAGGTACATGAAGAAGCGGACAAGGCGCACCGGGCGGCTTGGCGCGGGTGGCTGGAAGAGCACGCGGATGGAAATGAGGAAGCCATTTTGGCGACAACGCACGAGGCGCTGGATGCGCTTTGGGGCGCGTTGGATGCGGTGCATCGCGAGAAACAGGACGTAAGGATGTAACGAGGTAAGGATGTAAGGAAACAGAAGGAATTAACGCAGAGGACACAGAGAGCGCAGAGAGCGCAGAGATCGCAGAGAAGAGTTAAGAAAGAGGCCCCCGATTGGATCGGGGGCTTTTTGTTTTGGGGTCGGATTGCGGGTTAGGCGGAAAGACGCGAACTGTTACGACTTGGGCAATGAGGGCGCAGCGAGCTGCGCCACTACAAGGAGGGAAGAAGGGCGAGCCAAGGCCCGCCCCTACATAAACCGACGCAAAAAAAGAGGGGCACGATATATCGTGCCCCTACACAACCATACAGAATTGAGCGATGAAACGGTTATTCGTGAGAGCCGGAATCGCCGCTGCTGCCTTCGCCGCTTGAGGAGACGGGGTTGCCTCCGCCGCCAGCCGCAGCCTTCTGCTGCTTTTCGCGAGCTTCTCGGATTAGAGCCTTGCGCGAAAGGCGAACCTTGTTGCCCTCGATGGAAAGAACCTTCACCAGGACCTGGTCGCCCAGCTTCAGCTCATCACGAACATCGCGGATACGATGTTCGGAAATTTCGCTGATGTGCAGGAGGCCGTCAGTGCCGGGGAAAAGCTCGACGAAAGCGCCGAACTCCGCGAGGCGAACGACTTTGCCCAGATAGGTCTTGCCGATCTCGGCGCTGGCAGTGACATCGCGAACCATCTGCAGAGCCGCATCGCCGCCAGCTCCGCTGGTGGAAAAGATGTGCACGGTGCCGTCCTCGAGGACGTCGATCTTGACGCCGGTGGCTTCGATGATGGACTTGATCTTCTTGCCGCCCGGACCGATGAGGTCGCGGATCTTATCCTGCGGGATTTTCAGCTTGAAGAGGCGCGGAGCGTAGGCGGAAATCGTTGTGCGCGCCTCGCTCAGAGTCTTCTCCATGGTGTCGAGAATCTGGAGGCGGGCTTTTTTCGCCTGCGCGAGCGCTTCGCGCATGATGCCGATGGAGATGCCTAGGACCTTGATGTCCATCTGCAAAGCGGTGATACCCGCGCGAGTGCCGGCGACTTTGAAGTCCATATCGCCGTAGTGGTCTTCGGCGCCGGCGATGTCCGTGAGGATGGAATATTTCTTCTCGTCACCGAAGACGAGGCCCATGGCGATGCCCGCGCACGGGGCCTTCAGAGGCACACCGGCGTCCATAAGGGCGAGCGATCCGCCGCAGACGGTGGCCATCGAGGAGGAGCCGTTGGATTCCAAGATATCGGAGACGAGACGCATGGCGTATGGAAAATCCGCTTCGGGAGGAAGCAAATTGAGAAGCGCGCGCTCTGCCAGAGCCCCGTGGCCGATTTCGCGGCGGCCGGGGCCACGCAGGAATTTGACTTCGCCGACGCTGAACGGCGGGAAGTTGTAGTGCAGCATGAAGCGCTTGAACTGGTCCTGCTCGAAGAGCAGGTCGAGGCGCTGCATGTCTTCCTTGGTGCCTAGAGTCAAAGTGGCGAGCGCCTGGGTTTCGCCGCGGGTGAATAGCGCGGAACCGTGAACACGCGGGAGTAAGCCAACTTCGCAGGTGATCAGGCGAATCTGGCCGAAGGCCCGGCCGTCAGGACGGCGGCGGGCATTCAAAACATCATCGCGGAAGATGTTTTCGCGGAGGCGTTCAAAAGCGCGCTTGGTTAGGATGCGCTTCTCGTCCATTTCCTTTTTGGGCTCTTCGGGAATGAGCTTGATGATCTCTTCCTTGAGAGCGTCGACGAGATGATAGCTTTCCTTCTTGGGATGCTTTTCGGTGTTCAGCGCGTCATGGAGGCGATCGCCGTATTTCTTCTGGAGATCCTTGTAGATGGCCTCATCGAACGGGAGGGGCGGGACAACAACTTTCTTGGGCTTGAGCTGGGCGTGGAGTTCCTTGATGGCGGAGACGATTTTCTTGATTTGCGCGTGGCCGAACTCGAGGGCGTCAGCGACGGCTTCTTCGGAAACTTCGAGGGCGCCGGATTCCACCATGACGATGGCTTCATCGGTGCCGGCGATGATGATGTTCATCAAACTTTTCTTCTGGTCGGCCACTGTGGGATTGATTACCAACTGTCCGTCAACCAAGCCAACGCGGACGCACGCGATGGGCTTCTCGAACGGAAGGTCGGAACAGTAAGCCGCAGCCGACGCGCTGGTTACCGCGATGACGTCGGGATCATTTTCGCTGTCCGCGGAGAGGACCATGGAAACGACTTGCGTTTCGTTGCGCCAGGATTCCGGGAAGAGCGGGCGCATGGGGCGGTCGATTAAGCGGGAGGTGAGAACTTCCTTCTCCGAGGGGCGGCCTTCGCGCTTAAAGAAGCCGCCGGGGATTTTCCCGGCAGAATAATTGTTCTCGCGGTAGTCCACGGTAAGGGGCAGGAAGTCGCGGTCATTGGCAGTGGGAGCCATGCAAGCCGTCGTGAGCACGACGGTGTCGCCGTAGCGCGCCACAATGGCGCCGTTGGCTTGTTTGGCAATTTTTCCAGTTTCGAGAGTCAGAGTGCGGCCGCCGACATCCACCGTGACCCGATGGGGCGCGGGAGTGTGTGTATTTTCAGACATGAATCATTTCCTTTGGCCCCGACCGGGTCGGGGCATGTTGAGGCGCGCTCGCAAAGCAAACGGGCCTTGAGTTTACGTTGACCCCGACCGGGCGGGGCCATCCATGAGGAAGAGCAAGAGGTGAGAATTGTCGTGCGACGAACGAAACGCGACGGACCACACCACGAGAACTTCCGGCACTAATCGAGCCGGATGCCTGGCGACAGACTCCGTGTGGAATGTGTCAATTCGTGAGAACGCAGTGGATACCGTCCTGATTCCGATAAAAACGCAGGACGATTACTTGCGCAGGCTAAGACGTTCAACAATCTCGCGGTACCGATCCGGGTCGCGACGGTTAAGATAGTCCAGCAAACGACGGCGCTTATTGACCATCATGATCAATCCGCGGCGCGATGCATGGTCTTTCACGTGGGACTTGAGATGCGACGTCAGATAGTTGATCCGCTCGCTGAGAAGCGCGATTTGCACTTCGGGTGAGCCCGTATCCTTCATATGTGTCCGGAATTGTTCGATCAACGCTGCTTTCGGTGCGCTCAAGTGCCCTTCCTCGTCGTCCCCTGAATTTTTTCCTCTTCTCTTCGACCCATTCAGGCTAACACAAACTCAACAAAGGTGTAAAGGAAAGTAAAGAACGGCCGGTGATCGAACATGGCGAGCAAACGGGCGTATTTGGCGAGGATGGAGGAGAAGAGCCGAGGTCAGCTCCGGGCAAGATTCTTAATTTGCTTGGCGAGTTTTTCAATTTCCTGTGCCTTTTTGACGACCGCTATGGAAAGAGTGGAAGATGCGTCCGTCTTGTCGATTTGCTCTTTCAGCTCGGAAACCATTTCATAGAGTTTTGCGATGTCTGACCTAATCTCCATTTGGTTTGCCCGCGTGACGGCCTTTGGGTCGGGCCGACTGGGGTCCTCGATGCCCGTACTTTGGTTGGGATCTCGCCCGTTGGGATAAACCTTGGCCCTCGGCGCGGACCCCGAACCCGGTGCTGGCGCTTGCAGCCCGGCGTGAAGAGGTCTTGCGGCAAAGACACCAGCAACACCAACCAATCCCGCTAACAAGTGACGTCTTGATTCCGGCATGAGTCACCTCCACGCAGCAGAATCCCGGCGGATGCACCGCTCCTGGCAAATGCTTTCGCGATTGCAAAGCTGCTTAACCTACGTTTAACCCCTTTTTCGCGGTTTCGCAAGACGCGAAATAAAGAGAGGGCGAGACGAGTCTTATTCTTAGCCGTCTGTTAGGGTAGGACGAAATTCGATATTGCGCCCCGCCGGCAAATCCGGTTCAATGCTGGGGCACAGCATAAAAGGGGGGAAATCTATGAAAAGGCAGTATGCATTTTTGGCAGTGGGTTGTCTGACTCTTGGTTTGATGGCGGCGCTGGGATCCGCGCAGATGGACAAAGCTTCGCGGCCCAGTCCGGCGGCGAAGGCGAGTTGCGCGCTGGCCGACGGGAAGACAGTCACCGTGGATTATTCTAGCCCGCGAGCGAAAGGACGCAAGATTTTTGGCGGACTGGTCCCCTATGGCGAAGTGTGGCGCGCTGGAGCCAACGAAGCCACCACTTTCGTCACAACAGCTGACCTGATGGTCGGCGGCACCCACGTGCCTGCCGGCGGCTACACGATTTTCGCGATCCCAAACAAGGACAAATGGGCTTTGGTTATCAGCAAGAAGACCGGCGAATGGGGCACGGCTTACCCAGGGCCATCGGAGGACTTGGCGCGAATCGACATGAAGGCGTCGACGCTGCCTTCGGCAGTCGAAAACTTCACCATCGCATTCGATAAGACGGCCAACGGCTGCACGCTGCACATGGATTGGGAAACGACGCGGGCGTCCGTGGACATTTCGAAGATGTAACAGCGATTGGAAGGGCTTTTTAGTTGTTAGTTTTAGGTTTTTAGTCAGAGAAGAACGTTTTCGAGGTGAATTGATTGGCTTTTCCAGCATGCGCTTTGCGTGTTTGGGAAGCAGAGAAAGCCTTGAAGGCGATCCAATGGAAGAGAGGCGCGACAGCCGACAGACTGGCGCGCCTTTTTCATTTTTGCCCACTCTCCGTCCTGCGAGCCAGTACCGCAATTTGAAAGATCCATCCCAATAGCTTGGGGAGGGCTCGGTCTGCCGCAGGTGAACGATAGGAGGCGGGGAACTTCGGACTAATTTGACGAACAGGCTTTGTGTTCTCTTCACCCTTGACCCCGCCGCCCAGCGGGTAGAGACAAAACGAGACAAAGGAAATCAGCGCGGCAATTTTCAGAAGAGCGTACTTCCATCTCAATAGAATTCTCCGCTTTTGCGCAGTTGGGAATGGCCTGAACGTTTCTGTCCCACTGAATACTGCGCCTCATCTATTTGCTTTGTGCGAAGTCTAGCATGGGTATTATGGGCGGCGCGTGGCAGCTCCCTAGGGGTGAACTTCCCAAGATCTAGGAACCCTGTTGGAGTCGCGCCATGCCGCGATCGACGAGCATTACGGCGCCAATGACCATAACGGTGGAAAGAAGCACGTTTAGCGTGACCGCTTCGCCAGCGAACAGCAAGCCAAGCAGAACGGCGACAATCGGATTGAAGTACGTATGAGTGGCAACGAGCGTGGGAGAGTAGTGCTCGAGTAGCCAGTTGTAGGCCGTGAAGGCCACGACCGAGCCGAAGAGGATGAGGTAGCCGAGCGCCAGCCACGAACGCAATGAGACGGATGCGAACGAGAATCCGCGGTATTCCCCAACAGCGGTTCCGACGAGAAGCAGTTGGAAAGACCCCGCCAGCAAGGAAAGCGCTGACAGTAGAAGCGGATGCCCGGAGAGATGCGAACGCCGGGAGTAGACAATCCCCACGGACCACGAAAGCGCGCCCAAGAGGACCGCGAGCGAGCCGACAAACACGCCGGGGCCGGAATTCAGTGCGCTGCGGCCCATCAGCAGGCCGACACCGCCGAACCCCAGGAGGATTCCGGCCAGAAGCGTGCCGTTCAAGCACCATCGACGGGCAGCGGCAGCACTGAGCAGGAAAACCCAGATCGGTTCGCTGGCTATGAGCAGCGAGGCAAGGCCGGACGGCACTTTTTGCTCCGCCCAGTGCAAGGTGCCGTGGCCAATCAGAAAGAAGAAAAAACCGATGATGAGGCTGGCGCGGACTTGGGACCAGGTAGGCCGCAAGCATTTCGCGAGGCACCAAACAAGAAGAATCGTGCCGGCGATCAAGTGGCGCAGGCCTGCGGTGTAGAGTGGAGGAATCGTCTCGACGGCGTAGCGAATCGCGAGGTACGTGGAGCCCCAGATAAGGTAAATGGACAGAAAGGCAAGAAGGACGGCGGCGCGATTCAGCCTGGGGCGCGCGGAGGCAACCGGCCCCGGGAGGTTTGCAACGACGGCTGTGGAGTCCGTGGACATGGTTTCACCCAAGAGCGGCGGTGCATCCCGGGGAAGTCTGAAGAAAATCCCCGTTGCTGTAATGCTCTATCGCTGCTATGCTCATTACATGAGGATAGCCGATCCGCTGTAACGAGTCAACTTGATTTAAAGCATTACTATGAAAGCGCTTCGAAACATCTTTTACGCGCATGGATTCGGCAAGGTTGCTCCCTGGGTTGATCTCGCAAACAGCGAGGAGTGGGACGGATTTGGCAAACGCACGGACCACTTGACTGATCCGGAGTGGCTGGCGGCGTTCCAGAAACATTGGAAGCTTGCGCCCATTTTGCGTGGTAAGTCTTCCCGCCTTCGATTGCAGAATCTGCGCGAACTGCTGCTCAGCGCTGCGCAGAAGCTGGCCGCGGGACACGCGCCGAACGCCGGCGAGATCTCCAAGCTGAATCACGCTCTCAACGTATCGGTGCGGCAGCGGCTCGTCCAGCACCAAAATGGGTGGCGGGCCCAACTGGTCCCTGTGAACAGGGATACGAACTGGGCGCTGGCGCAAATCGCCGCTTCATTAACAGAAACGCTGGCGGGACAACTAGCGAAGCGCGTACGAATCTGCGCCAATACGGATTGCCGCTGGGTTTTTCACGACCCGACAAAGGGCGGGACGAAGCGCTGGTGCAACGACCGAACCTGCGGCAACCGGGCACGAGTGCGCCGGGCACGGGCAGCGCGGAAATGAAACCTCTGACAGAGAAGTTCAGTTTTTTGCCAGGTGCGGGATCGAATGCGCTGCTCTCAGATCAGGTAGTTCCGGGACGAACGAGCGCGAGAAACTCGTCGCGCGTCTGCTTGTTGTGGCGGAAAGCGCCGAGCATGGCGCTGGTGACGGCCTGGCCGTGCTGTTTTTCCACGCCGCGCATCTGCATGCACAGGTGGCGGGCTTCCACGATTACGCCGACACCTTGAGGAGCGATTTTTTCCTGGATCGCTTCCGCAATCTGGCTGGTCATACGTTCCTGAATCTGCAGCCGCCGCGCGAACATATTGACTAGGCGCGCGATTTTGCTGAGGCCGAGAACGCGCTTGTCCGGCAAATAGGCCACGTGAGCCTTGCCGAAGAACGGAAGGATATGGTGTTCGCAAAGGCTGAAGAATTCGATGTCCTTGACGATGACCATTTCATCGTAGGCCACGGCAAACGTGGCGCCGTTCAGCACGTGCTCCAAATTCTGATGATAGCCGCTGGTCAAAAACTTCAGCGCCTTCTCGAAACGCTCCGGCGTCTTGCGCAGCCCTTCGCGATTCGGATCTTCGCCGACCAGCTTGATGATTTCGCGCATGTGACAGGCGATTTTGCGCGCGTCGATCTCTTTGTTGTCGTTCAACAGAATTTCTTCCGTTGGTTTGGTCACGGGCGGTCCCCTTCTGGGTTGTCCCCGGCGTACTCGAAACTATTGTTACCGGTCTCTTCGACGCGGATGCGTTCGAGTTTTGCCCTGGGGAAAGGTTTCAGGCGCTGATAAATTTCCATGCACAAATTTTCTGTCGTTGGCACTTTGTCGCGGAACGCGAGGATATCTTCGTTGAGCGATTTGTGATCAAGATCATCGAGCACCTGGCGGTCGACGAAGGCATCCAGTTCGGCAAGATTCGCGATCATGCCCGTGGCTGGGTCGACATCTCCGGACATGCTGACTTCCACGACGTAATTATGACCGTGGCCATGGGGATTGTTGCATTTCCCAAAGACACGGGAATTCTCCTCTTCGCTGAGCTGCGAAGTATGCAAGCGGTGCGACGCCGAGAAGCGATATCGGCGGCCAAGCTCGATTTTAAGCGCTCCGCTCATGGCTGCCCTGCCCCCTTGGCGCCGTTGCGGTAACAATCGGCGAAAAGGTCCGGCGATTCATAAAGCCGCACGCGATGCAGCCGGCCTTGCGTGATTTTCGGCTCGAGCAATTGCCAGATCACGCGCGCGATATTCTCGCAGGTGGGAATCTGGCCGGCCAGCTCCGGCACTTCATAGTTCAGATGGCGGTGATCCATGCGCTGCATGATTTCGCGTTCGAGAATCTCCTTCAGATCTTTCAGGTCCAGCACCATGCCGGTGACGGGATCGGGTTCGCCCTCGATGGTCACTTGCAGAGTGTAATTGTGGCCGTGGCCATGGGGATTGTTGCACTTCCCAAAAACACGGCGGTTTTCTTCGGCCGAAAGATTCGGGTTGTGATACAGGTGCGAAGCCGAAAACTCGATTTTGCGCGTGAGGAGAACCATAGTGGTCCAATTATTTTATCGATTGGGGAGCGCCAATGGCGTACTCCCGGCCTTTCCATTCAATTCTTCCCTTGATGTGGCTCCGGTAGGAGGCCCAGAGCACACCCGTATACAAGACTGCCGCGGGTACATAATAAAAGATGAAGGAAAAAGGGAAATGGTTACGAACCAGCTCAAGGCCGTAGATGGTCTCGCGGCCAAGCAAAAGCAAAACGCCGAGGAAAAAGATCAGCGGAAATTTTAGCCCAATCAGAATGAGCAAGAGCGGAATCCAGGGCAAGCTTGATTCGATCTCACGAATCGCTGCCCACGGCGTCCCGCCAACCAAGCGGTAAAGATTCTTCTTCCAGCCCTGCCACATGGCGTCAAACGAGCGATACATGCGCACACGGACGATGCCTTTACCGGAAGCAAACCAAATGCGATGACCCGCGGCCTTAACGCGCATCGCAATGGCTACGTCTTCGAGCACTTCGCCTGCGACGCCGGCATGCCCGCCGATTGCGTCGTAAACATCGCGGCGGATCATGAGGAACTGGCCGTTCGCTGCAGCGGCAGGGGATTTCGGGTCATTTACATTGTGATAGGAAAATAGTTTCGCCAGCCGCAAGTAGATATACGGGATAAGGGCTTTCTCGTACCAGTTTTCGGTCACTTGCTCGGGAGAAAAAGAGACCAAGGCGGCTTGGTGCTCTTGAGCGATTTGCAGCGCGCAGGCCGCCGAATTCGATAGGTGCTCAGCGTCAGCATCCGTGAAAAGAAGCCATGCGCTTTTGGCTTGCTGCACGCCGGTCCAAAGGGCGTGATTCTTGCCGACCCAGCCGTCCGGTAGCCCGTCCGCCTGCAATAAGCGAACGTGCGGGTATTTGCCGACAAGGTCGCGTACAACGCCCGCGGTTCCATCGTTCGATTGATCGTCCACGACCAAAATCTCTGAAATTTCCTGCTGGCGCGCCAACGATTCGATACAGGCGGCGATGACCGCCTCTTCATTCCGTGCCGGGACAATGGCGGAGACAGTAGGCTGGGAAGGCGCCGGAAGGAAGGCACTGCGGGGTGAAGTGTTCTGTTCGCAGGCTGACATTAACCTATTGGATGCGGACGAGGCGTTTCGCGACCCAGATTGATTGAGTTAGTATAACAGTTCAATGCCAATCCTCAGGAAATTAGCGGTATGGGGCGCTTTGAGTCTCGCCGCGCTAGTTTTGGTGCTGTTCGCAATGCCCAGCTACCGGCAAGGCGAAGCCTCGGTGGCGGGTAAGACGGCGCGCGACTTCCCGTTGGAAATTGCGGGGAAGCCGGGCCATTTGACCGATCTAAAGGGCAAAGTTGTGATCCTGAATTTCTGGGCGACCTGGTGCCCGCCTTGCGTCGAAGAGACTCCCGCCCTCAACCGCTTGCAGAAATACATCGGGTCGCGAAACGGCGTAATTCTCGGTGTGGCTGCCGACGAGGACCCCGCAGCTTACGAGAAATTCCTCCGTGACCAGAGCGTCACCTTCCTGACCTACCGCGATCCCTCCACCAGGGACAATCATTCTCCGATTGCGCAGGGGTACGGCACCTCGATGTACCCCGAGACGTACGTCATCGATCGCCACGGCAAGATCGCCCGCAAATTCATCGGCTTCCAGCATTGGGACTCTCCGGACATGCTTGCCTACTTCGATTCCGTTCTTGGGCAGACGTAAGAACGAAATTCAAGAAAAATATGACGCCGAGACGGTGAGTGTCCGCAGATCATCGCGTGGACATTCTTGACTTACTCCTACGAAAATAGTCGCCTATCTCCTTGAAAACAAAGCTTTGTTCCCCAGGCTCATTTTCATCCTTCGTTGTGGCTCTGAAAGAGCCATGAGCTACTCGTAGCGGAGGGCCTCAACAGGATCAAGCTTGGCCGCCTGCATAGCGGGGAGCCAGCCGCTGATCACACCGACGACGACAAGGATGGCGGTTGAAAGCAGCATGGTAATGAACGAAAGGGTGAGGTGGATGTCCACCTTTCCGGAATCGTCTTCGTAGGCGGGCCCGAGGAACGGGAGCGTACCGATCGCGGAAGTGATGGCCGCAGAGAGCGCCATCCCGATCACGCCCGCGGCGAGCGTCATAACCAGCGCCTCCAACAGAAACTGCCAGCGAATGTGAGATTTCTTCGCGCCGAGCGCGCGGCGGAGACCGATTTCGCGCACGCGCTCTTCCACGGAGACGAGCATGATATTCATTACGCCGACGCCGCCAATGCCCAAAGTGAGCGCGCCAACAAAAAAGAGCAGCGCTTCGATCCCCAGCGTTATTCCCTCGTAGATGGGCTTGAACTCTTCCCGGCCAAACATGGTGATGGCGCGTTTGTCATTCGGCGAAAAGTGCTGGCGGTTGGCGATGGCGGCACGGAACTGTTGCATGGCGTCGGCTTCAAAATTCGGGGCGATCGGTTCGAACAGCATCACACTGGCATAGCGCGCGTCCCATAGATCGCCCGCCGTCGTATAGGGAATAAACACGGACTCATCATCGCTAGTGAAATAGTTGCTGTCGGAGAATTTCGTGTCCATGGAGCCGACGACGGTGAACTTGACGCCGTCGATGCGCACGGTCTCGCCAATGGCCGGAGTGCCGCTGAAGAGTTTTCTGCGCAGGATGGCGCCGAGGAAAGCAACCCTGCGCCGCTCCGCAATATCTTCGGGCGAGATCCAGCGTCCTTCGAGAGGAATTTCATTGCGCATTTCGCCGTATTCGGGATAAACGCCACGGATAGCCGTGTCCGAAAGCCGTTCGTCGTGTGTAATGCCCTTCCACCGCACCGTCTCGCGCGTCACGCGCTTGACGAGCGGGGACTGCGCTTTCACCCAATCCGCGTCCTCTTGTTCGAACCGCACGGCCTTGCCGGCGCGTTCACCGCCCGCCTGTTCACTAGTTGTCCCCGGCCAGCAAACCACGGCGCCTTTACCAAACACCTCGAAGGTGTACATCAACACGCCGCGAAAGCCTGAGCCGTAGCTGAGCAACAGTGTTACCGCCACAATGCCCCAGGCGATACCGGTCATGGTCAGCAAGCTGCGGACGGGATTTCGTCCGAGCGCTGCCCACGCTTCCTTGAAGATTTCGCGGAGCACCTAGCCTCCCGCCTCAAAGCGCAGTGCTTCAATGGGGTCGACGGAAGCGGCGCGATTCGCCGGATAAAGAGCGGAAAGGACGGCAATCATGCCGAGCAGAAATACGGAGAGCGCGCCCAGCTTCCAGCTTGCGAGCAGCCCTGCAAAGAAGAGTGGCATGGGCAACAGATTTACCAGCGCGCAAAAACCATAGGACAAAACCAGGCCCGTACCGCCGCTCAAGCCCACGACAATGACGGTCTCCAGAAAAAACTGCTTCAGGATGGATTCGCGTGTCGCTCCCAGCGCCTTGCGCACGCCAATTTCACGCGTCCGTTCTCGGACGGAGACGAGCATCACGTTCATCACGCCCAGGCCGCCCAGGAAAAGCGTGGCCACCCCGACCGCGCCCATGAACACTTCCATGCCAACGATTATCATACGGTTGGCTTCAGCGTTCTTGACGGTGTCCCAGATGCTGGCGGCTTCTTTGTCGCGCGGATCGAAATTATGCAGGCGGCCAAGCGAGCGGCGAATCTGTTTCACACAATCAGGATGCGTCTCCAGCGACCAGGGCGCGACCAGTAAGCGGTCAACACTGTGCTCGACAGCGGGCGGTTTGTTTGGGAAATCGCGGCGCATGGAATTAAACGGGATGAAAACTTTCCGCACATCCGCGCCATCGTAGCTGGAATTCTGTTCCTTCGGCTTCATGATGCCTATGACGGTATAAGGCGTCCCGTTCAGCGAGATCGTCTGGCCAAGAGCTTCGCGTTCGGCAAAAAGTTGCTTTTTCGCGTCGCTGCCGAGAAACGCTACGTTGCGGCCTTCGGCGTTGTCCTCTTCATTGTAGAAGCGGCCCTGGGCGACGGTGATGCTGCGAATCTCGGTGAATGGCGGCAGCGCGCCAACGACTTGCAGGTCTCCGCTGTTGAACAAGCTATGCACTTGAACGTGGTTGCCTAGCTCCGGCATGACGTGTTTGCAGGCAGGCGATTCCTTCGCTACCTGGATATAGTCTTCCTCCCTCCAGCGGATAAGGCGGCCAGAACGCGTTCCGCCAGCCTGCATGCTGGTGCGGCCGGCAAAAACGATCATGACGTCTTTGCCGAAAGTTTCCTGATTATTCTGAATGCCCTTGCCCAATCCCTCGCCCGCTGCGACCATCACAGTGATGGAAATGATGCCCCAGGCGATACCGAACATCGTCAGCATGGTTCGGCGCTTGTGGGCCCAAAGAGTGGCCAGCGTGTCCCGCAGTAAGTCCTGGAATGACATGGCGCTCCGCCGGTCGATTTAACTATTGCAGAACGACTTGTTGCTTCTCGTTGAGGCCGTCGAGGATTTCCGTCTTCACGCCGTTCGAAATGCCGAGTTTCACCGTGAGTTTCTTCTTGCCGTTTTCGGCCCTGGCGTCGGGGATTTCGACGGAAGCTTTGCGCTCTTTGTCGTAAATCAGCGCGGCTTCCGGAATCATCAGGACGTTCTTCTTTTCCTCAAGGAGAATTTCAGCGTTGGCGCTCATGTTGGCCTTGAGCTCACCGCCGGGATTGGAAATCGAGACGCGCACCTCGAAGGTTGTGACGTTGTCCTTCTCTTTGCCGAGCGGAGAAATCTTGGTGACCTTGCCGGTGAATTTCTTGTCCTTGAACGACTCCACGACGATGCGGGCGGGCTGGCTCAGAAAGACTTTGCCGATGTCAGCTTCATCGACCTTGCCCTGCACGTACACTTCGCTGACGTCGCCAAGGGTCATGATCAAAGTGGCCTGCGAGCCGAGCACTAGAATGGAGCTTACAGCGTCGCCGATATTCACGTCGCGCGAAAGCACGAGCCCCTCGATCGGGCTCACGATCGTGGAGTTGCGCAGATCCTCTTGCGCGTTCTCCAGCGAAGCTCTGGCTTGCGCCACCTGCGCCTCACATTTGGCGATCTCTGCCTTGGAGACGGCGAGGTTGCGCTGCGCGCTGACCTGCTTGTTGAGCGCCAGCTGATAATTTTTCTCTGCGTCCTCGACCAGGCTCTTGGACATCACGCCGTCTTTGTACATTTGTTCGGCGCGCTCCATGTTGAGTTTCAGGAAGGGCACGTCCGGCCCTTCGGCATCGACCTTGTTGCGCTCCAGTGTGGCTTTGGAAGAGTCCAGCGCCGCTTCGGCAGCTTGCAAGTTTGCGTGATAAGCGCGCTCGGCGGCTTCGAGCTGAATTTTATCCAGTTCCGCAAGCAGCTGGCCCTGCTTCACGCGATCGCCGTAATCCACGTAAAGTTTTTTCACAATGCCGCTGGCCTTGGATTTGATCTCCACTTTGGAAAGCGGCTGAATCTTGCCCGTGGCTACCACCACGCGTGCCAAGTCGCCGCGCTCCACGGAAGCAATTTTGGAAGGGTCAATGGTGCGGCTCGGGCTGAGTGCCGCCTTGACGCCGTATCCGCCTCCTCCGAGCACCACAACCGTGATCGCGCCCCAGATGATGCGGCGCCGTTTCTTGCCATTTTTGCCGTTCTTTCCGTTTCCTAAAGCTTTGCCATTGCTGGACATACCCGCCCCCCGCTGTTTAAGTCTCGCTGCTACAAGTGAATACGCAGATTTGTGAGAAATAGTTCCCTCATCCTGTCTGGATAGACGATCGGCGAGGCTTTCGGTCAGGTCCGCGCCAGAGAGCATGAAGTTTGACGATATTGGGGCGACGACCTATGATTCCGCGCACAGGTCCTTCCTAATGGTTGGCAAGACACTCGCCCACTATGTCGTGCTGGAAAAGGCAGGCGCCGGCGGTATGGTTTTTCGTGCGCGGGACGAGACTTTGCCCCGCGACGTGGCCCTCAAGCTGCCTTCGACAAACAAGCTCACGGATGGGGAGTCTCGCAAGCAGATCCTGCGCGAAGCGCGTGCCGCGTCGGCTCTGAATCACGCGCATATGTGCACGATTTATGAAGTGGGCGAAGTCCATGGCCAGCCGTACATTGCCATGGAGTATATCGCCGGCGAAACGCTGAGCCGGCGCATCCCGCCCAACGGACTGCCCACAGAACTGGTGCTTGATCTTGGTGCGCAGGTTGCCGACGCCATGGATCACGCCCATTCGCTGCGCCGACAGTCGTTCGAGAAATATGCAACTATTTGGTTGCATGAACGGCCGGCCTGGTTTAATATGCAACTCGGAGGTTGCATATGTCAACTGATCGGATCGAGAAGCACATTGAGCTGAAGGCTCCGGTGTCCCGTGTTTGGCGCGCGTTGACCGACTATCGCGAATTTGGCGAGTGGTTCCGCGCAAAAGTAGATGGTCCGTTCGTTCCTGGGCAGGTTTCACGCGGCCAAATCACCTATCCTGGCTACGAACAGTACAAGTGGGAGGCCGTCGTGCAGAAGATGGAGCCGGAACGGCTTTTTTCTTTCACTTGGCATCCTTACGCACTCGATTTGGCGAGAGACTATTCTAAAGAGCCGCCAACATTGGTTGAGTTTAGGCTGGAGAAGATTCCAGGCGGCACGTTGCTCGAGGTCACCGAGTCGGGCTTCGATAAGCTGCCTGCGGACCGCCGAAACGAGGCATTTCGCATGAACGAGGGCGGCTGGTCGCAGCAGATGAAAAATATCGAGCGTTATGTCAGCGAGAAGCCGTAGGGCATCCATCGCGGTACGAAGGCATCGGCCTCACGCGCCCGTTTTCGCTGCGCTGGGCGACGAGACGAGACTCTCGCTCGTCGCCAAACTCTGTCATGGAGAACCTCGCTCGATTTCCGAGTTGACGGCAGAGGCCAAAGTAAGCCGCCAGGCCATTACAAAACACCTCCGCGTTCTCGAGGGGGCGGGGATTGTGCGCGGCAGACGCCGGGGCAGGGAGCGCCTCTTCGCGCTCGAAACAAAGCGCCTTGATGAAATCAGGGAGTACCTCGACTTCGTGTCGAAGCAGTGGGACGAGGCGCTCGCCCGCCTGAAGACATTCGTCGAGAAATAAGCGCTAGGCAGGCGGGCACTTCTTCACTCTGATGCACGTCTGTCTACGATCCGTTCAAGACCTGCTGCGGAATTGCCGGGCCCAAAAAAATTTGAGGGCGCAACCGGTGTTTAGCCTGTTGCGCCCTCTAACTGAGCCGTAAAGTTTCTAACCTTCTCGACTTCGCCCGGTAGGGCAACCGCCGTGAGGCAATTGCGCCCTCCAACCCGGTCCCTTAGTACCTTTCGCTTTCCGGTTCCATTTTGCGAAGCAACTCGCTGTTACGCTTGCTGCATCCCTTCGACGAATCCGTCAAGTTTCAGGTCTTTCCGGACCAACCTGGCGGCGTGACCGCCGTTAGGCTGGTCGCGCCTTCCAAACGAAACCGTTAAGGCTTCGAGCTTCGCGATTCAATCTCGCGGCGCAGCCGATGTTTAATCTTGCTGCGCCCTCTAAATTGATCCGTAAAGTTCTTAAGCTTCCCGGTTCAATCTGGTGCGCAAGATAGAGCTTCCACTTTCCGGCGTCAATCAAATTCTGTTCGAACACTTGTGCAAATCTGTGGACGGGTGTGCAAAAAACCCCGCCGCACCGGGATAAGAAATCGTGATGCGAATTAGGGCGCTCTAATGCTTCGCTGGCATCGCTAGAGCGAAACCCTTCGCAAGCGAAGCGCATTCGCAATCACGGACACGGAGCTGAAGCTCATCGCTGCACTGGCGATCATGGGGCTCAGCAGCCACCCGAAAAAGGGATAGAAAACGCCTGCGGCGATGGGGATTCCAATCACGTTGTAGAGAAAGGCAAAGGCCAGATTCTGTTTGATGTTGCGAATGGTGGCGCGGCTCAGTTTGCGGGCGCGAACGATACCGCGAAGATCGCCCTTCACCAAGGTAATTCCCGCGTTTTCAATCGCGACGTCCGTGCCGGTGCCCATGGCGATTCCCACGTCCGCTGCAGCCAGCGCCGGCGCGTCATTGATGCCGTCGCCCGCCATTGCAACGATGTGGCCTTGTTCGCGCAGCCGCTTCACGATTTCACTTTTTTGCTGCGGAAGGACTTCGGCTTCAGCTTCCTCGATTTGTAATTCCCGGGCGACTTGGATTGCCGTTTCGCGGCGGTCTCCTGTGAGCATAACGATGCGGATGCCGTCGTCACGCAGCGCGCGAATCGCTTCCGGCGTGGATGCTCTGATTGCGTCGCTCAAGAAAAGCACACCGGCGAGCCTTCCCTCAACGGCAACGAGAATTGGAGCAACCGCGGAAGATTTCGTCGCCTGGGCTTGCAGGTCTTGAAGATCTGGCAAGTCTATCCGCCGATCGCGGAGAAACGCGGCCGTGCCGGCGAGGATCTTCTTCCCGAGAACCCACCCTTCCACGCCGGAGCCGAAGATTGCGCGGAATTCCGTCGGGGAAGCCAGAAGCAGCTTTTTTTCTTGTGCTGCCCGCACGATCGCGCGCGCCAGAGGATGTTCGCTGGCCTGTTCGACACTTGCCGTTAGCAAAAGGAGTTCGTCATGCGATAAGCCAGCACCATCGAACACTTGGATGCTCCATACTGTCGGCTTGCCTTCGGTTACCGTGCCCGTTTTGTCTACGACCAGCGTGTCGACTTTGGCGAGCGTCTCAAGACCTTCAGCGTTGCGCACCAGCACTCCCACATGCGCGCCGCGGCCAACAGCAACCATGATGGACATCGGCGTCGCGAGGCCAAGCGCGCAAGGGCATGCGATGATCAGCACGGACACGGCCGCCACCAGCGCGTGCGCAAAGCGCGGCTCTGGGCCGAACAGGATCCAACCCGCAAAAGCCAGGATCGCAACGACGATCACCGCCGGGACAAAGTAAGCGCCGACGCGATCGGCAAGACGCTGCATCGGCGCGCGGCTGCGCTGGGCTTCGCTGACGAGTTTCACAATTTGGGCGAGCATGGTTTCGCTGCCCACGCGCTCTGCTTCCATGATGAAACTGCCGCTGGTGTTCAGTGTTCCACCAGTGACTTTGTCCCCCGTGCTCTTTTCGACAGGCATGGGTTCGCCGGTCACCATGGATTCATCGATGGCGCTCGCACCTTCGAGTATCGTGCCGTCCACAGGGATGCGCTCGCCTGGGCGGACGCGGAGTTTCTCGCCGCGCTTCACTTGATCGAGCGGGATGTCCCTCTCAGTGCCATCTGCTGCAAGCAAGTGAGCCTGCTGCGGCGCGAGATTCAAGAGCGCGCGAATGGCGCCACTGGTGCGCCGCCTGGCGCGCAACTCCAGGACTTGCCCGAGGAGAACGAGAGTGGTGATCACCGCAGCAGCTTCGAAATAGACGGGTGCGCCGCCATCCATTCCCCGAAAAGAGGCCGGAAAGACTTGCGGGAAAAAGGTAGCGATAACGCTTTCGAAGTACGCAGCGCCAGTACCCAGCCCGATTAGCGTAAACATGTTCGGGCTGCGATTGACGAGCGAGGACCAGAAGCGTTCAAAGAAAGGCCATCCGCCCCAGAGAACAACCGGCGTAGCAAGAAAGAACTCGATCGAATTTCGAACCGTGGGCGTTAGATGGACGCCTATCAGGTCGCCCAGCATGGAAAGGAGCAGAAGCGGAAAAGACAACACCGCGCTGATCCAGAAACGCAGCCGCATGGACTCGTACTCGGGATCGGCTTCCACCTCTGCGAAAGCGTCCATTGGCTCGAGGGCCATGCCGCAAATGGGGCAGCTCCCTGGACCCCTCCGGATGATCTCCGGATGCATCGGACAGGTGTAACGAATCTTTTTTTCGTCAGTCGCGCCGGGCGATGCGCTCGTTCCCGAGTGTTGCATCGCTCCATGTTCCGCAGACGTAGAAGCGTGGTTCATTCCTGCAAGTCCGGGAGCAGCGAGAAACTTCTCCGGCTCTTTGGAAAATCGCTCCGCACACCCCTTCGAGCAGAAGTAGTACGTCTTCCCTGCGTGTTCGATTTTGGCGGCGGCCTTTTCCGGAACAACCGCCATTCCGCAGACAGGATCCTTGACTTGTGGCGGCACGGTTAAGATCTTCAGGCTTGGAACTGGAGGCTTGGACCCAGGCGATGAGTCGGACATGTCATTATGTTAGATGAATTCGGGATACATGCGGATATGTCTCGAATGCCGTGGCGGCTGGTATAATGCCGCCATGACCCTCGTAGAAGTTACCTACGAACTACAATCACCCCTGACGGAACAGCAATTGCGGCATCTAGGCGAATTCGCAAACACCTATGGCTTGCGGCGATTCCGTATCGACGAAACGAAGAAGCAGTTGTCGTTCGAGTATGACGCCTCACGCCTTCGCGAGACGCAGGTAGCGCATGTGCTGGGCCAGGCGCGCATCCCCGTCGCCCGCAGAGTGAATTAGCTCGACCTTGAAAGTCTAGAAACTGAGGCAGTCTTGAAAAAAGAGGGGCCCCCGCTTGGGAACGGAGGCCCTTGAAGGCGCGTTTCAATTGCTGGCGTCGTTTTCACACCAGCGCGTGGGGTCATCCATCCTTGCTTCCCTCTCACAGGCAGGGGGGAACGATCTGCAAGAAGTGACAAGCAAGCCCCTTCCCCCTCGCTTGTCTCTTTTCACATTTCGTCATTTGAAACGCCCCCGCGTAATCCTCGAATGCATGGCTTCCTCCAATATAGCATACGAACGAGACCGCATAAGTACTTACTTATGTTTAAGTTAGCTCTATGTAATGACCATGCAGATGCGCCAAATCCGCACTGCGGTTTCAATTCGGAACTGCCTCCATTCTGAGAATCGGAAGCACTCCTTGTCGCTTGGTTCCAGGACCCAGGTAACAGAATTTTCGAACTTCCAAGGCTATCGGTTTTTTTCTCCGCTCTCGACAGAATGACTTTGATGCGCGGGTTCATTGGCAAAACCATCTTGCGGCAAACCCACTGGAGAGCATATCTTCTGGGATTTGTTTTCCTTTTCTGCTCGTTCACGCTTCTTGCGGACACGCCGGGATTGCTGCGGAAAGTCCCTGCAGGAGGCTGCTTTTGCCGCTGTGAGGTATCGCATCTGCGAGGCGGCTGCGTAAAGCTGTGCGATTCAAAGCGATTCGCCTCACGTTGGTGGGCAATCAAGTGCGTAAAGCCCCACATGCGTAGGCCTCTCGGCAACTCAAATGCTGGTCCGAGATTCCCGCATCCCGGCCGCGCCGAGCACGCGCAACTCTATCCGTAGTTGCGTGCTTTCGGCCTTCCCCTTCAATTGAAAATGTTCTGATTGGAATCTGGAACTGGCTATTCTCTTGTCGAGATTTCTAGCGAGCTTCGGCTTCGACAGTCGCCCGCGTTGGGCGCGCCAGCGGCTGAATTTGTTTCGCCGAGGAGCTCGCCTAGAATTTCTGGGATTTCGAAAACCGCGCGGTTGTTCTGAGCGGTCACATTTTTTCGGAATTGAGCGAGCGCCGAGGGATCGAGCATGCGTTTCACTCCTGCCACTACTTCTTCGAAACTTTTCAACACAATGCCAACGCTCTTTTCCTTCACCCACTCGGCGTTGTAACGCTCCTGAGGAAGTGTCCATGCGTTGCATTCGATCAATACGGGGAGTTTGCGGACCATGGCTTCCGCAATACTGCCAGGTCCGGGTTTGCCGATCAGAAAATCCGCCGCGCGCATGAGCCGATGAACCTCCTTCGTGAAGCCAACGATACACGCCGGCATTTTCCAATGGCGAGCGCGCAATTTCGTGACCAGCTCTTCGTTCCGCCCGCAAATCAAGATCAACTGTAGCGGCAACCCGGCAGCATCCAGTTTTTCCGTGATGTCGAACATGACTTTCGAGCCGTGGCCGCCAAAGAGCACAATGGCCGTCGGCAGATCTTCCCGCAGCCCCATTTCCCGGCGCAGAGCAATTGGATCGGAATTGTCTTCGACGTAAAAATCAGGGCGCAAAATCATTCCCGAAGTCAGAAAAACATGAGCATCATCATGACCCATCGTTCGTGCTTGTTCGGCAGCTTTTTCCGTGCCGGCGATTACGTATTGCTCCTTGACCGGCTCAATCCAGAATCGCGGCGGAAAATCAGCCAAGTCCGTGATGATGGTAACAAACGGGCGGCCGGGATAAACCTTGTTCCAACTTTCGGAAAGTTGCCGGTTGAAGTGGGGAATTACGGAGATAAGCAGGTCCGCGGGCTTTTCACGCCAAAAAACTTCGAGCAGATTCACTAACGGCCTGTGGAAGATGCGGATCGTCGTTTGGAGAATACGCAGGAGATAAGTGCTGCCCAGAGTCCAGCCGTTTTGCAGCAGGATGTTGTACTGCTGCTGGATGCGAATGCCGGTGAGTTTGCGCAAGACGTCCAGGCGGTCCGTCAGGTCCTGGAACTGGATGAGTTCGACCTGCCAGTCGCGCTGTTGCTGGGAAATTACAGTCTGTAAGGCTACTGCGGCGTTGCGGTGTCCTCCTCCGCCATCATGGAAGACGACGTGAATTTTTTTCATTGGCAGGATTGTGCCACAAACCAGGAATTCCTGACGAGAGCACGCTCCATGCCATGTGGATAAGCTCGTAACTGATTTGTGCTCAATAAGTTCCATGGGCACATTCACACAGATTTTGCGACGTCTTTACAGGCTGTTCATATCGAGGGAAGAAAATTGCAACATGCGCTGCGACCTTCACGTTCACTCGATCGCATCCGGAATGTTCAACGCTCCCGGGCTGAACCGCATTTGCCGGGAGTGCTACACCGACCCAGCGGAAGTCTACGAACGGCTGAAGCGGATGGGCATGTCCATGGTCACCCTAACCGACCATGACTCCATTGACGGCGCGGAGGCCTTACGGCAGTACGCCGACTTTTTCTTGAGCGAAGAAGTGACCGTCCGAATGCCCAGTGATACCGAGATGCACATGGGAGTTTATGGCATCACGGAGCGCGATCATGCTGAAATCCAGCGCCGTAGAAACGATTTTATCACGCTATTGATGTACCTTACCGAGCGTAAACTATTTTTCAGCGCCAATCACGTTTTCTCCGGGTTGACGGGCAGGCGCGTAGCGGAAGATTTCCATTGGTTTGAATCCTATGTGCCGGCGTTTGAAACGCGCAACGGGCAAATGTGGCCGAAGTCCAACGAGAGTGCCGCGCGGCTGGCGGCGCGGCTGGGAAAAATCGCGATTGCGGGCAGCGATTCGCACACCATCGCCGGCGTCGGACATACGTTTACGGAAGTGCGGGGCGCGCGAACAGTGGACGAATTTTTCGCCGGACTGAGGACGGGACATGGACGAATCCACGGCGCGCACGGGGGCTGCGGCAAACTCACGGCTGATGTATTCAGCATCGTGCGGTCACTTTTCTGGAACAAACCGTGGACGCTGGCAATGTCGCCACTGGCGGTGCTGGTGCCAGCTTTTACCGCGGGGCACTGGTTGAACGAAATTCGTTTCTGCCGGAAATGGTCGTCCGCAATTGAGCGCGGCGAGAAGCGCAAACGGATGCTCTGGGATTTGGATTCGAGCTTCGAGGCCAACTGGGCAAGTTGAGGTGCGCGGTGCGCAAGTCTTCTAATTCGTCGCCGCATCGAAAAGAAAAACGCTTCACGCGCGTGCAATTTGCTTGCGAGAAATCTTTTTCGCCTATACGTGCTTCTTTCTTATTGAAAGCGCATGCCTGTTTCCGGCTGTGTGGGTGAGGCGATGGCAGTCGCACGCAACCTCTGGGGATACATCGACCGGCGCGATCACCGGCTGATGCGGCGGATGAACCGCTGGCGCGCGCCGCGCTGGATCCGCATCTGGATGATCGCCGCGACGCGCATGGGCGATGGCTGGATCTGGTACGGCCTGGGGCTGATGCTGCTCGCCTATGGAGGCCCGCAGCGTTTTTCAGCCGTTGGGGCGGCCGGATCGGCGGCGGTATTGGGTATTTTTGTTTTCAAGGCACTGAAAAGGCTGAGCCAGCGGCCGAGGCCTTGCCAGATCGAGCCGCACTGCTGGTCGAAAGTGCTGCCTCCGGACAAGTTTTCGTTTCCATCGGGGCACACGATGACGGCGTTTTCGATCGCACTCGTGGTTAGCTACTTTTATCCTTCGCTCGAAGGCATGCTCTTTTTCCTGGCGCTGAGCATTGCCGTGTCGCGTATCGTGCTGGGCATGCACTTTCTGAGCGATGTCCTTGCCGGCGTGGTCATGGGCGTCGCCCTGGGCTGCGCTTCCATTACGGCGTTCGCCTCTTTGGGCATCATCTAGCCGCTCCCTCTTGACGTACATTTTTTTGGCGAAGCATTCAAAACCCGCGAAACGGTTCGGCACATCACGATGGCATGAAAACCAGGGCTTGGAGTCAATCGCGGTATATTGGAGCAGATGGCCGAAGCCGCCCAAGCCTCACCCAGTGTTGCGAGGCAGCAGCAATCTCATTCCTACCTGGTTTTCTTGCTGCAGGTCTCGCGGCCCGGACTGTGGAGCACGACGAGTCTCTTTTACCTGATGCCTCTGGGACATGCGGACATTTTGCATTCCGGCAAACTGTGGCTGGGATTGGTTTTCGTGTTGTTTCCGCTTGGGTTTTTGCTCTATGGCATCAACGACATCGTCGATGCGGAGAACGATTCGCTGAACCCGCGCAAAGGCACGTTCATGTTCGGTTCACGCGGAGCGCGGGAACAACTGGCGGCGTTGAAATGGCAGATCGCCGCGGTGCAAGTCCCGTTCGTGGCGGCATTTTATTTTTTCATCGGACCGAGAATTTTGTGGTGGTACGCGGTACTTCTGCTGGCCGTGGGACTCTACAATGCGCCCGGTTTTGGATGGAAAGGCCGCTCTCCCTTCGACGTGCTGATTCAAGCGAGCTACTTGCTCGTTTTCGTCTTGAGCAGCTGGCTGAACAACGTGCGGCAACTGCCGTGGCAGACTTTCTTGTTTGGCGCGATGTTTGCCATGCACTCGCACATTTTCGGCGAGGTGATGGACATCGAGCCGGACCGGTTGACTGGCAGGCGAACGACGGCGACCGTAATTGGGAGAGTGCGCGCCAAATTCTTGATTGCTGCTTTTTTGTGCATTGAAACTGCGCTGGTGCAGTTCTATTTTCGGGAATGGATGATTACGGGCTTTCTCGCCATCGGTGCACTCTGGTTTTTGATTGATGCCACCTTAGTGTGGAAAGGGCGAGCTTATAGTCCAAAAGAAATGCGCCTCTTCTTGTGGGGCTGGAACGCCGCCGCGCTGCTGGGAATGATTTGGGATTGGAGCAGCGGCACGCTGACGCACGTCATTGCAGGTGCGAGACTTTTGCCGTGACCCGAAAATGCCTGCTCGAAATCAGCGTTGAAACTCTTGAAGCAGCGATGGCGGCGGAGCGCGGCGGCGCGGATCGCATCGAACTTTGCGGAACTCTGTCCTTCGGCGGAGTTACGCCGCGCGGGGAGCTGCTTCGCGGAGTTCGGCCGCAACTTCGCATTCCTATTTTCTGCATGATCCGGCCGCGCGCGGGAGACTTCGTTTATTCTGGCGCGGAATTTTCAGAGATGCGGCGCTCGATCGCGAACGCCAAAGAATCCGGAATGGATGGCCTCGTTCTGGGCGTCTTGACGAAAGACCATCGCGTCGACGTTGAGCGCACACGGGAACTCGTTGAACTTGCAAAGCCATTGCCGGTGACGTATCACCGAGCATTCGACGAGACAGGTGATCTTCACCAGGCGCTCGAAGATGTGATCGAGACTGGCGCGAAAAGAATCCTGACGTCCGGCGGCGCGAAAAGTGCGCTGGAGGGAGCCGCCGTGCTCGCCGAACTTATCGAAGCTGCTCTGGAACGGATCGTCATTGTCCCCGGCGCGGGAATCAGCGGCGCGAATATCGCCGAAGTTGTTCGGCGAACAAGAGCACTCGAGTTTCACTCCGGACTGAGCGCGGCTCTTCCC
>WNGJ01000032.1_pt1 | contig 95196 bp, 80 predicted proteins | sample 5400611 | NCBI WGS metagenome assembly WNGJ01 (sample SAMN13153375, study PRJNA577476) | soil metagenome | isolation source: 40 cm soil or saprolite under Garry oak tree replicate 1 | place: USA:California | collected 2016-06-15 | reverse complement strand
GCAGCACCGGCAGGTGGGCGCTCGCTCGAGCCATGGCCAGCTGCGCCTCCCTGTGCAACCTCTGGTCGCGGCGCGCAGCGAGCGATTCGAAGTGGGCGCGGATGACCTTGCGTTCGTAAGGTCGTTCAGCCAGTGGGTGGGGGCGCGCCTGGCCAGCAAAACTTTGTCTTGTCGAGCCACGTATCGATTGTCGGGGACACACTCGCCCCAGCAACGTCCGCCAACCTGCAAACGTTCTCAGCGGCCGCCGTCCCTATCTCATTCTCGGGTCGGGGTCGAGGCCACCGATTGATCTCAGGCGCGCCAATCAGCCGTCCGAATCACCCGTCTTCGAACTAGAGTCGCCCGAGTTCAAAGCCGACTGTTCAATCGAAAGGAGTGACAGATGCTTGACGGTCTTCTTCGGCGCTCGAGTTTGGCATCCGCACTGATTATCTCCACGAGCATGGTTGTGTCCGCGGGGATCATTGGAGTAGCCAGCATCCCTTATTCGGCAGTCCTAATCAACGGTTGCTACACGACCAAGACCGGCGTTCTCAGGGTGATCGACACAGCCACTCAGCAATGCTCGAAAGGCGAGGTAGCGATCTCTTGGAATCAGGTCGGTCCTGCCGGCCCACAGGGGATCCAAGGTGCAGCGGGCGCGGCAGGGCCTGAGGGTCCCATGGGCGCCACCGGTGCTGCTGGCCCGGACGGATCGCAAGGTCCAGCGGGGATTGTTGGTTCCTTGAAGCAGCTCAACGGCATTTCGTGTGTGCGAAATGGAGTTGCAGGCACAGTGATGGAAACGCTGACAGCTCAAGCATTCGCTCAAATACGTTGCGTGATCCCCACGATCTTTACTCTCGGGATTCCGTCGGTAACGTGTAATTCCGCCAACGGCAGGTGCTCGCCCAACTTCACGTTCAACTTGGCTGGTTTTGCCGGTAACAGCGCCGTGCTGATTACGGCAAATACAGGAAGTTCGGCCGGGGGATCAGGTCAATCGTCACCGGCGACTGACGCGGTCGGGTCGTTCTCGGGTCTTGCATTTGATGCAACGGGTGGCGGCGCTAATCTCCCGAGCCCGTTCGGCGGATGCATCAATCCGCCGCGCAGTTGGACAACGACATACACGGCGACTGACCAGACTGGAGATCCAGTTGCGACTGCGACCCTTGATGCAACGTGCTAGTCGTCATGGTTTGTCGCGCCCTGGTGCCGGTGGAGTGGAACTCGACCCAAGACGCAAAACGAGTGCGTGGAGGACTGGGGGGACTGTCGGCGACGGACACGAATCGCTTATCGCGAGCCATCCGTGCTCCTCATGCAGGAAAACGCACTTGCGCGTCGGGGAAAGTTGTTTGCCCTTACAGGGCCGACAGCTCGGGCCTGGTATCGCCGGTACCCTGGAGTTCGACGAAGGGAGCCAGATGGCAAGCCGCACGAGCGGCTCCTGATGGCCCATTCAAGGAGGCATTACATGAACCGTCGAAATGTTCTGCAGGCGATCGGTGCGATTTGCGCTGCCAGCCTGACGGCTGTCCTTCCTGTCCGCGTCGCGGCGAGCGGAGACGAGCCCAAACTATCAGATGTCTCACCCGGACCAGGTGACTTCGTATTCTTCAATCCACATGGGGGCGGGCAGGGAACAACGCTCGGCTGTGTCCTGCGACCCCTAAGCGCTGCTGAGGCGGCTCACTTTACGGGCGGAGTCCCAGCGTGGGTCGTGGCGGGAAGAACCGCAAGCGGGACCGAGACGAACAATTTCTTTGCTACCGCTGCGGACATTCTTTCATTCGCGAAATCCAACAAGACGATAGCGGATGATCTCGGACCTCTGGTGGTACCACCAGTCCCGGAACCGATCACCTAATCGAAACGCCGCCTCCGGACGGCAACTGATTCTGCGGAACTTGAGCTCGATGTTGCCTCTTAATCGCGAACAAATGCTTTCCCGGCCCCGCGCGGGCAACCTTGCAGAGGTGAAGAGCCGACATGACATCGATCGGCCACGCCGCCGATAGGATCAATCTCCTATAACAAACCGCTTCGGAATTCCACCCGACATCGAGGACAAACTCCGAGATCGAGACCGGCGATGCGTTTACTGCCGTAAGGCCATGAAGGCTTATCCACGCACTCATGGGACGCCTTGCCGATAAGGCCACCATCGAGCACCTCGACCATCGCGGCGTTCTACTGGGGAGAAGGTCTTGGAGGTTCGGCGTCGATGGCCTTGCACGCTGCTGCGGCGCCTGCAATTCGAGCCGCGGTAAGAAGTCTTTAGCCGCCCGTTTCGTTCCCCTTATTGTCTGCAGCGCGGTATCGTTCGGACCGGCTTGTCGACACTCGGAGACGCGAGAGCTGTCATATTTCGAAATTGAGCCGGACGCTCTGCGTGTTCCTGGCTCGGTGTACTCAGGGACCCAACCCTATTTGACACCCACCGGCGGACGCTCAGCGAGCGAGGTGCATAGAACATGAGCGAGGTAAGCGCGGGACCGAGCGGCAATGAGCGCGATGGCGACGTGTTCGGTGTCCGGGTGAAGGTCACACGTGGTCAGGCCGAAACGCTCCTGCGGCGCGGTGGGCTCGATTTCGGTGACCGCCCGAACATTAGAGAGAATCCAGACGGTACTAGCAGCCTAAACCTATTCGTTACTCGTGCGGACATCGAGACGTTCCGGGCGGAGGGCTACGAGATCGAGGTCGGAGCAAACCTCTCGGCCAGGGCCCGAGACCGCCTTGCCGAGGTCGGCCAGGGCGACCGCTTCGATGGTGGCCGGATCCCCCCGCAAGGGATAGGTCGCAAGATCGTCGGACGCGGCGAAGGAGATGCGGCGCACGGCGGACACAAGCCCGACGATCGGCCGGAGCGCGCGCCATGACGTTCCTCAACGTCGTCGAGATCGAGTCGGCGTTGAAGGCGCTCAACTCGACGTATCCCACGCTCACCGAGCATATCCCCCTGCCAAACGTCACTTATGAGGGTCGGCGGAGTAACGCGCTCCTTATCCGCGGCAAGCCGAGCTTCGACTGCCGGCCGGCGTTTATGTTCGTCAGTGGCGTCCACGCTCGCGAGTGGGGCGGGCCGGACATTCTGGTCAACCTCGCCACAGATCTGCTCGAGGCCTACACGACTAATGCCGGCCTAGCATATGGCGGAAAGTCGTTCACCGCCGCCGCTATCAAGCGGATCGTCAACCGAACGGACATCGTCGTCTTCCCGGACCTCAATCCCGACGGGCGGGCCTTTAGCATGGCCGCCCAGCCAAACACTAACCAGGCGATCTGGCGTAGGAACCGAAACCCCGCAAGCTCCGGGGGGCTGGCGTCCAAGATCGGCGTGGACGTCAACCGGAACTACGACTTCTTGTGGGACTTCCCGATGAAGTTCTTATCCGGTCTTCCGGTCCCGCCCGCGTCGACGAATCCAGACGACGAGACTTTTTACGGTACCGGCCCGTTCTCAGAGCCGGAGTCAAGAAATGTCCTGTGGCTCGTAGATCAATTCCCGAACACGCGGTATTTCGTCGACGTCCATTCGCACGCCGGCGACATTCTCTACCCTTGGGGCGACGACGAGGACCAGACCACGGACCCATCGAAGTCCTTCAAGAACAGCGCTTGGGACGGGACGCGGGGAGTCAAGGGCGACGCCTATGCGGAGTACCTGCCGGTTTCGCGGCTCGCCGAGCTTCAAGCCTCGGCGAATGTAATGCGCAACGGGATCCTCGGGGTTCGCGGTCAAAGCTATGTCGTTGAACAAAGCTTCTCGCTATACCCCACTTCGGGCTCAAGCGAAGATTGGGCGTTCACCCGGGAGTTCGTCGCTCCGACGAGGGGCAAACTTAGTGGCTTCGTCATCGAGTTCAACACGGACGTCCACACTGGATACATCGACTTTTTTCCGACGTGGGGCGAGATGCTCATGCTGATCGCCGATGTCGATGCAGGCCTTCTCGCCTTGGTCGACTACGCATGCCCGAGCTTGTGGCAGGTTATCGCGTGTTGGGGTCGACACTGGTGGTGGCCAATCCGGGGCTTCTGGGCGATCTGGCATCGAGTCTTCCCCCCCGAGCTTTGGGGACCCTACGGGCCGTGGACACAGGTCGTCCGGTTCGGTGAACAGGTCGTGGATCGCATCGTGACGATGGTCCGCAGCATCCCTGGACGCGGGAAGTAACTGGCAATTCGATCGATGTCCCCGTCAGGGTCAGCGTCGCTCCGGCAGCCCTCACATCGTGCAGTTGGCCATTCGAACTGCGAACCAGACCGTTCCGGTCCGTTCAATTAGGTCTTGGTAGTAGGAGACTGGGTGGGGTTCATCAGCCGCTGCATCGGCGAACTTGCAGTTCTTAGTCCACCGGCACGGGCTGATAACGCTGTGTTGAGCGGTGCTGGCCGAGCACCGTGCACGCCGGCGCTCCGACACATGGAAACGCCGCACCAGGTGCTTGATCGCTTCCCGACGTCGCGCCGGGCTCACCATTTTGACTTTTGCAGGTCCTTCAGCATCGAGATCTCGAGAGTCAGCTCGGCGACGATCCGCTTCAGCCGGCCGTTCTCCCGCTCCAGCGCCTTCAGCCGCTGAGCCTCGTCCTCCTTCAATGCGCCGTACTTCAGCCGCCATCGATAGAAGGTCTGGTCTGAGATTCCGATCCGCTTGCAGGCTTGGGGAATCATCAGTCCCTGCCCCTGCAGCTTCTCGTGCTTTCTCGGCTTGGCGACGATCTGCTCCACGCTGTATCTCTTAGCTGCTGCCATTTCCTTCCACTGGTCCTCCCACGCTTTCACGGACTCTCACAGAAAATGCACCAGTTTTCGGGGGGCCGCGCAATCCGCTAACAGCCTAATTGGACAATAATGGATGGTGCACTCACAAATGGGAGTGCCAGCAGCTGGTGCCCCAGCTTAGAAGCCGAGGACGTCCCATGCCCCAGCGAATTGCACGTACCACCATCCGCAATACGAGCACCTATCTGCGGCTCGTCAAGACGACAGACCACCTCTGTGGAGGAGATTGGACGCCGGGAGGATGGCAGCCACCGGATGCTATCGAGCCGGGAACGACGGGAGCCATGCAGTCCGAGAGCAGCGGCGACATTCCGATCATTGGCAACGTCATGACGGGAACTAAGGGCTACGCAAAGTACGACGCGATTGGACCAGACAAGCGCCACGGCATGGTGTATGTCTACTGGGACAACCCTTGGTTTGGAAACACGCAGCGAAGGTTCGCGACGAACGCCGATGATGTAGTTCCGCACTGCGACAACAACACACCCCCAAACAGTAGTGCCTTCTCGGAAGATGAGTCACTCGATTTCAGCCTCGTTCCCGTCGCCTATCGTCATTCGGACGGTGGCGGGACAATCACCTCCGCGGGCGATCTCGCGGCGGCCTTTGCGGCAGGCCCCGTCGTCGGTCCGCTGACTCTGTTCGGTCTTGAGGGCATCGTCAAAGATCCGGAATGGGAGTACGAGCTGCGTGACGTCGCGCCCTCGTTCGCGCCGACACAGCCTCGGAGCTACAAACTGATGACCGAGGCTGAGCCGGAGGACTGGGTGGGAGATTGGCGCAAAGACGAAATCGAGGTCTCAATTACTCATCAGTCGGCGAATCAGCTCACGGGCGCCATTTCGCTGGATGGCTCAACTCCTCCGACGTTGGTAAATTTCACGATTGGGCCCGAATCCGCTCTGGTGGGCCGTCTCATTGCAACCGACTCGGCGCCGGTGTCGGTGTCCCAGTCTGACCACTTGATCATTCGTGAAGCCGCGCACCGGCTCGTGGCCGAAAGAAAGTCGCCTGCGGATCAAGCTTTCCTAGCGAACCGATTCGAACAGATCGCCACCGCCGTGCACGACGAGCAGCAGCCGTCCACTCCCATCACACCGCACATCTTCAATCGGATCGGGCCCGAAATTGCACAGATACTGGTTGACTCGCAGGCTACGGTGCACGTCGGCGGATTCGTGCTCAGCCTGTACGGTATCTTCGTAAGCGAATCCAGGGTCAGCAAGATCCTACATCTACAACGGGTCGTCGATGGAACGCCCAATATTGATGTCATGCTGCCCGAGCATTTCGACATTCGCTGAACGGCAACTTTCTCCGCATGTACCGTGGCGTCGGTGCGACTGGATCAGGTGCTTTGCACAGCCATAAGATCGCCGCAGCAATTTGTACCTTCGTTGACACGTTCGCCGGTAGTCTCCCCTGACACACCAAGAGACGCCCTGAATCAGTGCGTCTTTCGCTGTGCACTCGACGACCTGGCGGTGTGGATGCTCTCGCCCTGCCACGATGCGCGGCGGGGGCTCCTTGTCCCGCGAGTACTTGGTCTTCACATTAGGCGAGCCGGCCGAGGGCGCGGCCCACTCCCGAGCTCAGCGGAAGGGCCGGAAAGAGGCTGTCCATTTCATCTAGCGGAGTTGGTAGCGTGTGTCGTCGCCGGCGCCGCGGCCGATGTCTGCATCACCGGCGAGCCAAGGGGCCGAAGACCGGTCCGCCGACCAGAGGCAGTCCAGCCGCCGGACAGCCGAGGCCAAACCTACCCGGGCGAGTGTTCCCGCCGGTCGCGTCCGCGCGAGCGGCTCGGACCCGCGCCTAGACGCACTAAGAAGGTCTCGATGCGCGTCGGGCCCGCTGCCGCGGACACGTGGATCAACGAGGCGCCCTGTCGACGAAGCTCGCCGTCCGAAGCGATGATCTTCAGCCAACCGCCGCGCGAAGCCCCAACGATGCTCTTGATGATCTCCCGTTCCTCCCCGAGCTCGCGCGCAGTCCTCACGAGCGACTGCGCCTCGACTCGCTCCCTGGCGAGCTCCGTTCTTGTCGGAGGGCGGCTTATCGCCTGGTCCAGCCGCTCGGCGACATGCGACACGTCGACGGTTCGGTCGCCGACACTGCGGACGGAGATGCATAGGTTCCCGCGCGCGAATGTAATCGCGGCCGGAAGATCGGACCCAGGTTCCCGTGCGACGAACACGAGGTCACCGAGGCGCCGTAACGATCCCGTACCTCGGGGGATTTCCGGGCGCATACTCGTCTCGAGCTCTTCAAGCAGCCGCTGCTGGGCGAGCCGCCAATCGGGCAGCTCCGCGATTCCGATCCTGAGCAATTCACGTCCGGCCGCTTCTAGACCCTGCCAAACGTAGGCGAGCTCGCCGTCTCCACGGGCCGTCTCCATCGGCACGGACTTCAACAGCCGCCAGCCCCGCAACTCGTTGCCGCGCAGCCGGAAGCCCGCGTTGAAGATCCGGCGGCCGTGGCTCGTTTCCGCCGCCCATTCTTCGACTTTGTATGGCGTTTGCACGGATGGTCTCCCTTGGCGTCACACCGAACCTAAACGATGGGCCGCCTTTGACGAGTCGATGCGGGCTGCGGATTGCACTGACCGCAGCCCAGTGAGCCCGGCGGGCAGAGCCTTAGCCGGTAGGTCATCGTCGAGCAATCGCCGAACAGGATGTTGATTGGCAGCAGCGACGCGTGCGGTGGGGTGGTTGGATCGGCGTCGCCATCCACCTTCAGGCAGCCATCGAAGACATTGTCGTTCGTCGTTGCGCCTCCCTTCCAGGCAACCTCGTGGTAGCTGAAGCCCCCGTCGAACGGCACGGCCCAGGTGTTGAAGCCGATGGCAATGATCGGGTTGAGGTCGAAGTAAAAGCCCATCCGTGACTCCCACAGCTCGCAACCGAGAAGGTTCGACACTGTCGTCACCGTATCCGCACTGTCTGTGCAGTTCACCTTCTGTCCAAGGCCGGGGCCGCCGGTCAGCCGCTCGAGCATCTCGGTGAAGTTGTAGGTCTGGTAGCCGTAGGCAGTTGCGCCCTGGACCGTGTCGTACGAGACCATGCCGCTGCCGTTATATCGCTCGGTGACCCGAGCAGCCGCGTCGTCGAGGGTCGTCGAGCCGGCCGCCCAGCCGCACGCCAGCTCGAAAGCGGCAACCCAGCATTCAGCACCCCACGGGTCGACAGGTTTGGCGAGGGGCACATAGATCTTGTGGACTGCCGAACCGACAACCGCCGGAACGGCCGGAGTAGTAACCGGTCGGGCATACCAGTCCAGGCTGACGTCCGGTTTGGCGACGGCGGTCTCTAGCGGCCACATGAACTCGAAGTCGATCGGATTGCTCAGCCCGGACCCGCCGAATGTCGGCGTGACGGTCTTCCGCCGAATGCCGCCGAGGCTGCCAGTCGCGCCGATCGAGTAGGCGCCGCCGCCGAACCCGGACAGCTTGGCGAGGACGACCTTGAGATGTGGCAGGCTGCCCGCGACAAAGGAGGCGGGCCCGTTCCGGACTGCCTTGACGTATTCGGGGGTTGGCACCGGCGTTCCCGCCAGATGGTCGCGCAGCCGGATCGCGGAGCTGCCGTCGAAGTTGAACTCGATGCTGTGGATCCGGAAAGGCGGAGCTGCCGGCTTGATGGACGGTGCGCCGTTCCGACTGATCACCTCGAGCTCGCGGTCAGCACAGATGTAGATGAGGGAATCGTCGTGATTAGGAGCCACGCCCGACGGTCGCCATGCCAGCCCGTTCGCGACCACGCTGCTCGTTGCTGAGCGTAGGTCCAATCGTAGGAGGTTATTTGCGGGGTCGCGCTGGACGCAGAAGACCCCGTTCGCGCCCCGATCCCAGGCGAGGAAAAATGGGGCGATGAGCCCGGTGATCAGCTGCTTCTTGATACCTGAGGTGAGCTCGACCTGGGTCAAGGCGCCCGAGTCCTGCTCGCTGACGTAGGCGAACTGCTGGGCGGCATCGACGACGATGCCGACCGGGTGCCCTAGGCCCGATACGAGGGTAGCCATCGTGGCGGCGTCGGGATCGATCCGGATGAGGTCACCCGAGTCGAAGCAGACGGTGTACAGGAAGCGCTGGTTGCCGTTCTTCTTGAGATCGAGCTGTTGCGGTGCTCCGCCCGGGTTCTCGATCACCTTTTTTCCCTCGTTTGGGAAGACCGTGCTGACGGGACCGGTCCGCTCGCAGACGAAGATCTGGCCACTGTCCCAGTCGACCTCGACATCCTGGGGAAACGCCAGCCCGGTCAAAACGGTCGAGACTGTACCGGTCAAGACGTCCACCTTCGACAGCTCGCCAATCGACCACTCGACGTAGTAAGCGGTTTTGCCGCCCGGTTCGAGATCGAGTCCCACACCCGCCGCGAGGCCCACCACGACATCGGTGACTTGCATGAAAGATCTCCGCTCCTCAGGCTTCGCGCCCTCCGGCCGCGTACGACCGAGGGTCCAACCCGAAATCTACACCTAGGGGGACAAGTATGCAGAGTAGGGAATCTCGTTTACAGGGCTTGCCTCTGCAGCCGGTGTCGGGTTCGAAAATCACGTCACGCAGCCATCGGCAATTTGCGATAGGCGCTGAGCAAGCCGCCGAGACGAGTGTGGCGCTCGATCTGGCCACCGACAACCTGCACACGATCGCTGCGGGATGCTGGCGGTCGTAGGTTTCAGCTCCGATGCGGGCGCTCGTCGTTGTAGTGCGCGCAATACTCGTGCATGTCTATCTCGAGGTGGCGCTGGTTGACGACAAGCATCCAGTCCAGGCATTCCGGCGGCAGCTCCCGATCCAGCGCTCGGCATGCGCATTTGCCTTAGGCGCCATCAGCGGAGTCAGGATCACCCACCGCACGGAGTAACGTCTTCGCTTTTACAGCAGGTGTGGGACGCGACCGTTACGGTCAGACCGACGTCAGCCGGCGATATCAGGAGCAGACCTTGCCTCGAATCGCCCTGCGCGATTGGGCCTGTGCCAAGGATCGAGCCGGCCATGAATCCCGAGGCTGGCTACAAGAACTGCCCCGAGAGCAGCTCCGACGCGGCGCGTTAGCCGTTTGCGTGAAGAGGGCTGCCGTCTACCGCGACAGGAACATTCCGGTGGGATTTTGGAAGGTGTGCTACATGCGTGCTACACCAATACAGCGGCACTGTCACGTTAACGCCGCTTACATGCGCGACTCTAAGTTCAAAATCTGGTCGGGGGCCCGGGATTTGAACCCGGGGCCTCACGGTCCCGAACCGGGGTAACGGTCTGTCCTTCTGTATCCTGGCGGTTCCTTCCGTGTCCTCCTGTACTTGATTCGCGGCTTGCTCGTGTCCGTTCGTGTCCTCCCGTATCCTCCTGGTTCCGGAATTGCGTGACACGGCTGTGACCTCCCGGCATGGTTAAAAGCCGCGCTAAGCGGTCGCGTCGACCTGATTTGGGTGACCCAGCCGTTGCGGCCCCTCCTGCCGTTGACATCAGGCTGCGGATTGCGTTGCTGGCAGGGAAGCGGCGCGGACCCTCTGACGGGGCGGTTGCTGAGCGCCTGGTGCGGACGCTCGCGGGTGTAGTCATCGATCCAGGGCCCGCACCGCGGCCAGGGCTTGGGCCAACATCTCGGACTCGCTGGGCGGCACCTACTCTCTGTTTAAGGAGCCAATTGGCAGGGTTCACGGTTGCCGTTGGTGTACGACGCGGTGCGCGCTAGCCACTCAGAGGCCGGCTAACCAGAGTCATCACCTCATACCCGCGCAATGCCTCGAGGAATGGCTGAAAGGAGCCATAGACGCGGCAGTGCAGCGTCTGCCGGGCTACATCAACGTCGCTCACACCTGACGCCCGGCGAACTGCCGCAGTCGGAATCGGACCGGCGAAACTGACCTGAACTGCAAAGACTGAAGGCGACTTTGTCATGGCCACACGCTAAGAGTGCGGGGCCACTTGGCAGGTCCGTGGAAACCCTTAGGTCCCACATAGCTGATCCAAGGGCATACTGAGCCCGCAAATGGTGAAACAGGTCCGCACCCAGGGCAACTTGCCGGCTGAAAGGACCAGTTTCATAGGCCGGCGAAGGGAGATGGCCGAACTCAGATCGCTCTTCTCATCAGCCCGCCTTGTGACGCTGGTTGGCCCCGGCGGAGTCGGCAAGACTCGCTTGGCCATACGAGCGGCCACTGACTTTCGGCGGGGATTCCGAGAGGGTGCGTGGCTGGTGGAACTGGCCGAGATTCAAGATCCTTCTCTCATTGAGCAAGCCGCCCTCGGCGCACTCGGTCTGCGCGATCAGGCGGCAGCTCACCCGATGGCTCTTCTGGGCGACTACCTCGCCGACAAGGACCTCTTGCTGGTGGTCGACAACTGCGAACACCTCGTTGAGGCCTGCGCACGCATTGCCGACAAAGTTCTGAAGCGGGCACCCAATGTGCGGATCATTGCTACCAGCCGTCAGCCTCTTACGGTGGACGGAGAATCGATCCTGCCAGTTCCACCACTCGAATTGCCAGGCGATGACCCGCACGAACCCCTCGAGCGGATTCGAGAAAACGAGGCGGTGCGCCTATTTTGCGAACGGGCTGCCGCTGCAAGCGGTGAGTTCCATCTGGGCAATGACAATCGGCCGGCCGTTGTTCAACTCTGCCGCCGACTGGATGGCGTGCCACTGGCAATCGAGCTGGCTGCGGTAAGGACACGCGTTCTGTCGGTGGAGGAGATCCTGGAGCGACTGAGCGATCGGTTCGCGCTTCTGGCAGGAGGCAACCGAGCCGCGTTGAGCCGGCAGCAGACTCTGCGAACGACGATCGACTGGAGCTACGACCTCCTCGCTGGCGAAGAGCAGATGATCTTCAGGAAGCTCTCGGTTTTTGCCGGCACCTTTGATCTCGCTACAGTGCAGGCACTCGTGCACAGCACCCGAACTCCAATCCTCGGGTTGATTACCGCCTTGGTGGAGAAGTCACTCGTCGTGCGGGACTCCCGTGAGGTCGGGACCCGTTATCGACTGCTCGATTCCATGCGCGACTACGGATTGGGGAAGCTACAGTCGGCCGGCGAGGCTGACGATACAAAGGCAGCTCATCTTGCTTCTTTCCACAGTCTTGCCGAAGACTTCAGACAGCGCTTCTGGACACCGGGGATCGCGTCGCGGCTCCACCACGTCGACCTTGAGTATCCGAACATCCAGGTGGCCCTCCAATTCAGCCTCAGCTCGCCACCTAACCGCGTCGCCGGCGCCCAACTGGCGTGGGCGCTTCACGCGTTCTGGTTCTCGCGGCGCCTCGGTGAAGGCCAACACTGGCTGAGCGCCGTGCTCGACGCCGGTCCGCTTCCACCAATGGAGAGCGGACGCCTTCGAATGGCGCTCGGGAGCTTGGCGATGCAGCGCGGCGAACTGAAGTCGGCCCGCCGAGACATTGCGGAGGCGCTCTTGCTTGCTCGGCAGGCCGGCGATAAACCGACTGCAGCTTGGTGTTTGATTCACCAGGGCAACATCGACGCCGTCGAGGGCCACTTTGAGAGCGCTCAGGCGGCGCTGGCGCAAGCGGCTTCGACCTTCGAGCTGCTCCACGACGTTGAAGCTGGCATCAACTGTTTGCAGGCACAGGCAACCGTGGCCACTCTCGCTGGCGATTTCCGGACCTCGGGAGAGCTCTTGATGCGCGCGAAGTCGATTGGAGAGGAGGCTGACGACAAGTACGGTCTCTCCCGCACCCTCACACTTCTAGGTTCCCAGGAACTGGAGGCGGGCAACGCGGTTGCCGCCACGTCGTACCTCGATCTCGGACTTGCGCTCAAGCGAGAGGTTGACGATCGCCTGGGCATCTTCATGGCGCTGGCGGGTCTTGCGCGAGCTGCGGCGATGCTCGGCGATGACGAGCGCGCTGCGAGGCTGGTCGGAGCCGCGCTCAGTCTTGGACGTCGCATTGGGGCCGACAGGGCGGCTCCTAAGGTCAAGCCGGCGATCGACGTCGTGGAGTCAACGACGCGCCTAAGGCTCGGAACGAACCGCTACGAGCATTTCGTTTCCGCTGGCAGCGAAATGTCCCTTCCTGAGGCCATCGCGTTTGGATTGCGCGACAAGACCAAGCGCTCGACGCCGGACGATCCCGGGGTTGCCACCCCGCTCGGCAACCGCGAGACAGAGATTGTTCAGCTCGTCGCTAGTGGCCTGACCAACAAAGCGATTGGGAGTCGCCTATTCATCTCGGAGCGTACCGTCGAAACGCACATTCGAAACGTGCTCAACAAGCTTGGGTTCAATTCACGAGCGCAGATCGCAAGTTGGGCCTCTTCGGGTAACAGCAAGCCTCCGAACTAGCGTGCACGCACGCATTGCGCGCTGGTTTTCTGACTCTGCCCTCGCTTACTCCGCCGCTGAGCCCCGGGGGCATGGCTGGTCGGTTGTGCCGACGTTACCGACACAACCGACTCAACCAGATGTTTGGCGATCTCTCTATGCCGCCTGACGCTGACGTTCGTCGGAGACGATACGGCCGTCGCTTAACCGGATGGTCCGCTCTGTCTGAGCGGCTAGATCCAGGTCATGGGTCACGATCACAAACGTGACGCGTTCGTCCTTGTTCAGCCTCTTCATTATCGAGAGCAGATCCCCAGCCGTCTGCGTATCGACAGCTCCGGTTGGTTCGTCACCAAGCACCAGTGCCGGGTGGTTCACCAGTGCCCTCGCGATTGCCACACGTTGCTGCTGACCTCCGGACAGCTGGTCCGGCCGGTGGCTCAGCCGATCGGATAGACCGACCTGCTCCAGCAAATCCAGTGCGCGATCCCTGGCAGTCGACCCATGAAGCCCGGTATGCCGGGTGGGCAGGAGAACGTTCTCGACAACATTCAAGCCGGGCAGCAGGTTGAAGTCCTGGAAGATGAAACCGACGCGCTGGCCGCGGATGCCCGCACGCTTCCCATCACGCAGCTTCGCCGTGTCTACACCGTCGATTCGGACGGTCCCGGACGTTGGCCGGGACAACAGGCCTGCCATGTCGAGCAAGGTTGTCTTGCCGCTGCCTGAGCGCCCGACGATCGAAATGAACTCGCCCGGCTCGATGTGCAGGGACACGCCGTCCAGCGCCTTCACCAGGTGGTCACCCTGCCGGTAGTGTTTGGTCAGTTCGAAAAGCTCAACGTTCGACATCAGGTGGTACTCCTCAAGGCCGCGACCGGATCCAAACGGGCCGCCCGCATGGCAGGAATGACGCCAGCACTGGCGCCCAGAACAACGGCAAAGCCGATGGCGAAGACAGTCAGCGCTGGAGTGACAAGGAACAACTCCTGGTTATCTGACTTCTCGACGGTATTGAGCAAAGTGGTCAGAGCGACCCCGAGCAGATAGCCGACCACGCCGCCTATCAGGCCAATGAGGGTGGCTTCAGTGAGGTACTCCTGGAGGATATGGCGCACGCGGAAACCGACAGCCTTCTTGAGGCCGATCTCGCGCGTCCGTTCGCTGACGGTCATGATCATTGTGTTGATGACGGAGAGCCCACCTATCAACAATGCGAGCAGGGTGACACCGGTCGTAAGGGCCGTGAATGTGGTTCCTGCGGATCGCAGGTTGTCGAGGACATCAGTCGGTCTTGACGCTTTCACTTCAGATACCTGGTCGTTGATTCGATCAGCCACGACATCCAGGTCGGTCGTCGATGTGCCCGGCGCACCATAGACGTTGATCGCCATGGTTATCTTGGTTACGTCGATCGTGTCTTTGACAGAAGACGGCAGTGTGTCCTCGAGTAACCGCTGTGCGTCGGAGATACTCACGTAGGCGAAGTTGTCAGGGGCGGTTCGCGTCCGCTCAAGAACGCCGACAACGACGAAGCGGTGGCTCAGAAAGCCTGGCTTGGCGCCCTTCGGTTTGATTGGAAGATCGATGAAGCTTCCAACCTTCATGTTGAACTCGCCGGCGATTGTGTACCCAAGCACAACGACGCCGGTATCGCCAATCTGAATCTTTCGACCTTGCGCAAGGGTGGTTTTCAGGGCGGTGAAGCTCTCTTCACCCGGATCCGAGCTCATGATCTGGTCGGGGAACCCGAATGTCGCCATGTGACCGCCGGGCTTCGCATCAAACATGTAGGACGGGAATGCGGCCGCAACACCTTGGACTGCCTTGATCTCATCGATCTTGGCAAGCGGGATCAGGTTGCCTTGCTTTCCGTCCTGCGTCGTAATCGGAATGCTCGATCCGTAGTAGCGGTAGCCGCCGTCCAGGAGCGCGTTGAAGTTTTCCGCAAGGGCGCCCATGGTGGTGAGTGCGGTCACGCCAATCACGATTCCTGACAGGGTCAGTAATGTGCGCAGCTTCCGCCTCGTCATGTTTCGAACGATCTCTTTCATCTGACCTCCTCGAAAATGTGCGTTCCGGTTTCGAACGCTTGGCAAAGCCGCTCTTGATCGGTGAGAGCTTCTAGACGAGGGAACCGAAGCTTCCATCCGGCCGGTGCGGTTCTCATGCGTGGAGCTTCGGCCCCTGCTGAAAGGCGTCCATCAGGGAAACGACCGGCCGAGCACTTAGTCGTCCGGGTGGCCAGGCGCGCGCTGGGTGACGGCGGCCATTGGTGGCCGTTCTGCCTCCGAGCGGTGTGACTACGTGGTGTGTCAGTGGAGCCACTGGTTGCGGCGGCTGCCGACCTCCTTACGTTGGGTCCAACATCCCGGCCATTGGAGGCACCCTGATGAAAGGCACGATCCACGACGACAAGTCAAGAGCCGTAAAGGCCAGCTCGCCCAGCCAGGCCGACCCTGCGGAGACGTTCACCCGCGACACAGTTGGGCTCGCGGAAGCCAGCGAGCCGGTATCAATCGATTTGCGCGAGGGGGATGTCTACGAGCTGGCGGTCATGCCTGTGGCAAAGCGATTGGGGGACGCGACCGTGAGGATGCTGGCCTACAACGGATCCGTCCCCGGGCCGACGCTGCGGGTGAAGCAGGGATCTGAGGTCGTCGTCAAGGTCACCAATCACGGCGATATGGAGGCGACCGTCCACTGGCATGGGCTGCGGCTCAACAACCGCTTCGACGGTGTGCCTTACGAGACCCAGCCCCCGATTCCGATAGGCGGCGAATTCTCCTATCGCGTCCAATTCCCCGACGCTGGCGTCTACTGGTACCACCCTCACATTCGTGAGGACTACGGGCTCGAGATGGGTCTCTACGGGAACATCGTGGTTGAGCCAGCCGATCCAAACTACTGGTCTCCCGTTAATCGCGAGCTGGTCCTGACCCTGGACGACATCCTCCTCGAGGACGGCAGGATCGCGCCCTTTAGCCGGTCGAATGCGACTCACACGGCGATGGGGCGGTACGGCAACTTGATGCTGATCGGCGGCGAGCTCGACCTACGAGTCGCCGCCCAGGCTGGCGAAACCGTACGCCTGTTCCTTACCAATACCGCCAACGCCAGAGTCTTCGACATTTGGTTGCCCGGAGCACGAATGAAGCTGGTCGGAGGCGACAGCGGACGTTACGAGCGCCAAGAGTTCGTTCAGGACGTCGTTCTTGGGCCTTCTCAACGAGCTGTCGTCGATGTCTTGTTCGAGCACTCGGGGACCCTTGCGCTCGAGCACAGGACGCCAGATCGCACTTACCGACTGGCCCAGATCGCCGTGTCCGGGACAGCGGCTGCACGCTCTTACGTGCGTGAGTTCGAAACCTTGCGCGATGACATCGACCTCGCTGCCGAGCGCGACCACCTTGGCCACTGGCTGGATTCGGCACCGGACAAGACGCTCGCCTTTGTTGCCGAGATGGACGATGTAGGCGCTCCATCGGACGGCGACGGTAAGGCGACCTATTCCTGCCCGATGCACCCCGAGGTTGTCAGCGACACTCCGGGCCGGTGCCCGAAATGCGGAATGAAGCTCCTAGCTACGTTGGCCGCCGCTGCGGTCGCGTATGCCTGCCCGATGCATCCGGAGGTCACCTCAGGTGCGCCCGGGCGGTGCCCGAAATGTGGCATGGAGCTAGTGCCGACCGTGCCCATTTCGCCTGAACCCGGCATGTGGGTGTGTCCTATGCACCCTGAGATCACCAGCGACAAGCCTGGTTTCTGCCCCAAGTGCGGGATGGAGCTCGTGCCTGTCAAAGCCGCCCCGGCCGAAGCGAGATACGCGTGTCCCATGCACCCCGAGGTCACCGCAAGCGAACCCTCCTTCTGCCCGAAATGCGGAATGCAGCTGGTCCTTACTCCTTCCGATCACTCGGGGGCCAACGGAATCGAGTGGGAGGACGACATGGTCGACGTCAACCGCGCGACCACGCCTGCCAACTTCCGTTGGAAGCTCCGCGACACAAGTGCGAATGCTGAGAACCACGAGATCAACTGGAGGTTTACGGTCGGCGATCGGGTCAAGATCCGGCTCGTCAATGAGATGGATTCCGATCATCCGATGCACCACCCATTCCATATACACGGGGCCGGCCGATTTCTTGTCCTGGCACGAGACGGCGCCGTCGAGCCAAACCTTGTCTGGAGTGACACCGTGCTTGTTCGCAAGGGCCAGGTCGTCGACATCCTGCTGGACGTCACCAACCCCGGCCTATGGATGGCTCACTGCCACATCGCAGAGCACATCCAAAGCGGAATGATGTTCAGGTTCCGCGTCGACCCGCCTGGCGGGTCAGGACCGAACGCGCTCGCCTCAGGCGCCGGGTACGAAGGGCGATGAGCGGGCTGACCTCCCCCACCTCGCCCAGTTCCCTCGACGTGATCGTTATCGGTGGCGGTCAAGCTGGATTGGCGATGGCATGGCACCTGATGCGGCAGGGCCTGAGGTTCGTCGTACTTGACGCGAACGAGAACGTCGGTCACTCGTGGCGGTCTCGGTGGGAGTCGCTCAAGCTGTTCACGCCAGCCCAGTTCGATGGCCTTCCAGGCAAGCCGTTTCCTGCTCCGGCTGACACCTATCCGGGCAAGGACCAAGTGGCGGACTATCTGTCGGACTACGCGTCGTCATTTGAGCTGCCGCTCATCTCCAACGCCCTGGTGAGCGACGCCACGCTTAGTAATGGGATGTTCGAAGTTCGCAGCGAAGCCGGAACTTTCGAAGCCCGCCAGCTGGTCGTGGCAACGGGACCATTCCAGGTCGCGTCGAGACCCTCGATTGCGGACCGGCTCGATTCTTCCGTTGCCCAACTGCACAGCTCCCAGTACAGGAACCCCAATCAGCTGCCCCATGGAGCAGTGCTGGTCGTGGGAGGCGGCAACTCCGGTTTTCAAATTGCCAAGGAGCTGTCAGCAACACATACGGTTGAACTTTCGATCGGCACGAAGGCGCCAACGCTTCCGCAGCGAGTCCTGGGGAGGGACATCTTTTGGTGGCTGATCAGGTCGGGACTCATGGACAAGACGGCCGACTCATGGATCGCTCGACGCGTTCGGCGCGGGCCAGATTCGGTGATGGAGATCACACCCCGCCGGCTGCGGCAGCTGGGCGTTTCGATCCGACCGCGCGCTGTCGGGGCCGGCGGCAATGTTGTCCGGTTCGAAGACGGCAGCACTACCATCGTGACCGCCGTCATCTGGGCCACGGGTTTTCGATCGAGTTACTCCTGGATGAATGTTCCGGGTGTGATCGTCGGCGGCGAAATTAGGCATCGTCGGGGCGTCACGTCCGTGCCCGGTCTCTACTTCCTGGGGCTCCCTTGGCAGCACACACGCGGATCATCCCTTCTTGGTTTCGTCAAACAGGACGCTGAGTATCTGTCAGGCGAAATCGCGGCCCTGCATCGACCGCTTGATGACCAGGCGAACCCGGCCAGGTGGCCCGCCAGCATCGAGGTGGTGACGACATGATGGCTCGACTGATCTGGACCTTCGTCGCGGCGGCCGTTCTCGCCCTACTTTGGGTAATTCCGGACTTGGTGTTTCCCAACCCAGGAACCAACGACGCACTTGAACTCTCGGTTCTCGGCCCGCTGATCTTCCTGATCACCGTGGTTGCGAGCCTTCTCTCGATAGCGGGTATGTCGACGCTGCGATGGGGTCCCGTGGGTCCGGTTGGCGCCGGGGCCTTCCTATTAGGGATTGCGGCCGCGTTCGGACTAGCCGTTCTTGCGTTCGGCAACTTGTCCAACGACCGCTTTGCACCTCTATTCATCACCGCGGCGCTGGCGTTACCTGCCGGCTTGGCCATCGTCGTCGTTGCCCTCGCGAAGCGTTCTCCTAATCTCGCGAAACCGCTGGGCGGTGCACTCCGCGGTGCGGCGGGCGCGATCGTTGTTGCCAGGTGGCTGCTCGCCAGAGGACCCTCGGGTTGGCTCAGGGCTCCTTATGGATTTGATACGTACCTGCTCGTGGCGGCTGCCGCAGCCGTCGTTCTTTATCTAGGCGTGCGTGAGCGTGGGGATCGCTCGGTGGGCATCGGACCGAGGAGCCTAAGACAGCGTCAGTAGAAGTCTTGCCATAGGCGGTCGGCAGCGAGCGATTCAGCAACAGCACGGAGCGCCGGAAGTCTGCGCTGCCTAACGGATCTGCTCCTCGGGTTGCGGCTCCGAGCGCCGAGACCAGGCTTGGCCCACAGCCAGGCTGCCCGAGTCGACTACCCAGGCAAGGGAATGGTCGCACTAGCCCAGATACGGTCGAACGTAGATTCGCGAACCTGAGCAGCGAGTACAGCCACTTGACCTCCCCGACTCGCTGGCACGTCGTCTACCTCAGCTGAACGTACCAGCCATTTTCGTCGCCGGCTCGGGCGCGGACGCCACGCTGGCGTTCATCGCCAACGCCTCACATTTCTCCAGCGCGTTCTCGGTGTTGTCGCTTGGAATCCTGCTGCTCGTGCGTCTCATGGGCATCGCCGCATTGTCTCGGCTTTTGGCTGCCACCCACAGTGATCTGGTCGTCGGAGTAGTCGTGGCTTGTCTCGCGTTTGTGGTGGCCACCGTGCTGTATCAGGGTTGGGTGTTCATCGACCTGGAGCGACTGCGGCAAGGCCTTGATGTGCGATTCCCTTCCCAGTGACGGCTCGTGCGAGCCGCGGTGTGCGGTCGCTGGGACATTGGGCTAGACGTCCCAAACTCGCCTACGCGCCGCCTGCACGCTGATCGGGGCTTCGCCGGATCTCCGCCGGATCACGCATTCCCGAAAAGGGCGGATGCGGGGGGTCATAGGAGGACACGCAAGCGCCCAGTCTGGGGTCAGGCGGACCCAGAAGTGCACCACCGGAGTCGTGAGGACATAGCACGACTGTCCATTCGGGCCGTGAGGGCCCGGGTCACCTGTTGGCCGAGTCAACCTGGCCGAAGTCGTCTGCGCCAGTTTCATGGAAACGTGAGGTGTCCCGCGTCTGTGAGGGCTGCCAAGTGCCCTGGCACTAAGTACTCGCTCGGGGACGCCACTGATTCAACGGCTCAACGGTGAGGAGATCATCGAACTACTAAAGAGACGGCAGGAGGTAGCGGACATGAACCCGACAAATTGTGAGCGCGAGTGCAGGCTCGATGCCCTGTTTGCAGAGTTGATTGAAACAGTGTGGGCCTGCGAGGACGCATGGAGCCCGTGAAGACCGGATCGATGCAGCGATCCGTCAGGACGCATTCCGAAGGCGAATACGGGTTGGAGTGTCAGAGCCACACGTCGAGGGCTGCCTTTAATGGATGGAAGCCTCCCGTACCAATTGCTGTTGATCGCATGGCCCGACCGATTCCATGGACACGAGGTGCAGCCTCGTGAATCGGCCAAACGAACTCGAGCGTCCGTGGACCACATTATTGGCGTTTGTGTGGGGAGCCTCCTTGGTCCCGGTTCCTCGCATAACAAGATTCAACCAGGAGGCTCCCATGACTAATCGCAAATTGCTTCGTCTAGCAACGACCTTGCTATTCGCCGGTGTACTGCTGACCTTCTTCGCAGGGATCCTGCACCCAGCCAACGCACCAGCCAACAATCACGTTGCATCGTTCGCTGAATATGCAGGCAGCTCAACGTGGGCGGCCGTCCACCTCGGCCAATTCGCTGGTATGGCGGTCATTGTTGTTGCACTCCTTGTCCTGCTGACTGCCCTTGACTTCTTATCAGGAACCACACTGTGGGCTGGTCGGCTTGTCGCTGCTTTGGCGGCTGGAGCGCTGGCGCTCTACGCCGTTCTTCAGGCAGTGGATGGGGTGGCCCTGAAGCAGGCTGTTGACGCATGGGCGGGCGCGCCAGATGCAGAGAAGGCCGCGCGCTTCGCGAGTGCTGAAGCGATCAGATGGTTGGAGTGGGGGATGCGAAGCTATCAGAGCTACGTATTTGGTCTCACATTGGTCGCTTTCGGTGCAGTCATCGGATGGACGGGCAGAGCACCCAGACCAATCGGTTACCTGATGGCTTTGGCTGGCCTTGCGTACCTCGCGCAGGGTTGGGTATTGGGTACTGAGGGTTTCTCAGCAACCAACACGGTGCCAACCATTAGCGGATACCTGTTTATCATCGCGACTAGCCTCTGGCTTCTCGTCAACGCGTGGCGCATGAGGGAAGGGATCCGCGCTTCTTAAGCAATGTCGGGGCGCTGTCGATACCGATGCAATTTCATCAGCGTTGGTGAGGAGCGCCCAGACATCGTCGCTGCAAACCGGCGTGGACCGCTTGATGCGTTTTCTTTGCTCGAATCGATTGACTTGGGGTTCTGAACTGGGTGCCTCACGGTCCTGGCCCGTGCGTCATCAGGCGTGCCGAATTGAGTTTCGAACCGGAAGCCTCACGGTCCTGCCCGTTGCGTCCGGAGCGTAGAGCCTTTGCTAAGCCAGTTCAGAACCCGACTGCCGACGTAGCTCCGCCGCTTCTAGGAGACGGAGGTGAGGAAACCGAGATAGATCGGCATGTCCGCCCCAGCGTGGAAGAACCTGTCCGGTTCAAAAATCACATCGCGCCTCGAACAGAGCTCATCAGCAGAGATAACTTGGGAAGACTCGGTGTGATCGGCCACAGCTGCGCCTAGGAAGCGATAGGCCCACTCCTCGGCGAACTTGCGCGAGCCGGCAAAGATCACTGGCACCTCGGGATAGCGGACAGCCAGCCGACCCAGCATGTCCGCCAACCAGGAACCACGGCCGGGCTGGGTTCGGAACAGGTCCGGGTAGTCGGATTCGACCACAATCGCCGCCTTGGGGAGCTCGGCCAGGCGCTGCAACTGGAACGCGAGGCTGCCGTCAGAGAGTGAAGTCGCGAGATTCTCCAACGTCTTGCGCTCGATTGTCGCTACCACAGCCTCGCCGACTATCGCGGCATAGTCTCCAGCTGGAAGGGCTCGGCGCTCGATCACCAGGGCACGATTGGCGAACTTCCAGCCGTATTTCTCACGAGTGTCGACAGCGATAGTCAGAGACCCGGCCGAGCGGCCACGAGGGATCCTGGCTCCGGGGTTGGCCGCCTGGGCAGTCTTCTGCGTTTGCCACCAGATCGCCGGCCGGCCCCGCGCGGCTGTAAACACAAACTGAGAGCGGGACAGGGCCGGCCGGTCGAGCACCAGGTCGATGGCGGCACCACGACGCCGGCACAGGAGCACCGCCACGTCCTCGAGCAGTCCCACGCTCTCATCCCAACCGGTCGCGTCTTGTGCACAGAAGACTCGGTTGGCCCGCGGCCAGGTCTCCCGCGCCTTGAGCACCAGACCGCCCTCGATGGGCAACCAGATCAGGTATGGCAGTCGGCTCTCGGGATCTGGGTTGCGAGCCACGCGAAAGCGCGGAGGTGGGTTGACTGGCTCACGCTGGCTCGCGCGCATGGTTTCAGGCAGCCACCGCCTCCCGGTAGTACTCGCTGATCAGACCGTCCAGCCGCACGCGCCGTCGGACCCCGCGAGTTCTTGCGACAGCCGGATCGCCTCGTGCGGCCGGTGGTCGCAACTCCCGGCTGCGGTGGGGACGTTCCTGGTTGTAGTGCATGCAATACTCGTGGAGGATCGCCTCCAGGTGCCGCTGGTTCACCACTAGCATCCAGTCCAGGCATTCTCGCCGGCAGCTACCGATCCAGCGTTCGACGTGGGCGTTGGCTCGGGGCGCCATGAGCGGGGTCAGGATCACTCGAGCCCCTGCCGACCTGAAGACGTCATCGGCTCGTGGCGAAAACTTCTTGTCTCGGTCGTGGATCACTACTTTCAACTTGATCCCTTCCGCTTCCAGCGTCCAGGCCAGGTTGCGGGCTTGCTGAGCCATCCACGCCTCGTTTGGGTTGGCTGTGCAAGCGGCCAGCAAAACGCGCCTGGTGGCCAGGTGCATATAGATAAGGACGTAAAGGCGCTTGAAGAAGACGGTGTCGACGCTGAGGAAGTCGGCCACCACTAGGGTCTGGGCATGAGCCGCCAGGAACTGCTTCCAGGTCAGCACAGCTCGGCGACCTGAGGGCGGGATACCTGCCCGCATCAGCACCGAGCGAATCGTCGTCGCCGCTACCACGTGCCCGAGCTTGAGCAACTCGCCCCTGATCCGAAAGTAGCCCCAGCCTGGGTTCTCTTTCGCCATGCGCACGATTAGATTTCGGCACTCGACCCCGATCGGCGGCCTCCCCCGCCTTGGGCGGCGGAGGTAGGCGGCCCACTTACGACGCACCATCGCTCGATGCCAGCCGAGCACCGTCTCGGGTCGAACTAGCAGGCCCGCCCACGCCGCTTGAGGAAGGTGATCGCGCAGGGCCGCCATCAACATTCGGTCGCCTGGCGTCCAGCGCACGCGCTTGATCTGGCGCTCGAGCACCTGAACCTGGCGCCGGAGGGCCAGTACCTCAGCCTGGAGCTGGGCCCGATCGCCCTGACTGGTCGCAATCACGTCTATCAAAGCCCGAAGCAGCGAATAGACCAGAGAAACCAGCACCCCGGCGCGAAATCCTAGCTGGCTCGGCTGATTAGGCGCTCAGCCACGAGGCTGGGCGCGTCAGACGTGATTTTTGAACCCCACAGGTCGTTGGCTGCAGCTCGGCGCTGGACTCGGTTCACCGTCGGCTTTCCGGGACAGCGATGCGATCTTAGAGGAGCCTCCTACATAACGGCATCTCGGAGGCTTTGAAAGCGACTTCCCGCATCGGCTGGGAGCTGGGAAGCGATCTGAGCCCACGGCGTTGTTTCCGATCCAAACAGCAACTCCGCTGCATCCCACACGTACGTCTGGAACCGCCATTGGTCACCCGGCGTCCGCGGCATACCTGCGAAGTTGGTGTGCCTCAGCATCAGTGCCAGCGCCGGCGCTGCAGACACCGCACCGTCATCCGGCCCAGCAAAAACATGGGGTTGCCCAGCAACACCGTGAGCCGCTGCCTCATCCGCAGCCCGCATCCGGCACCAGCCGAGGATATCGTCGCCGAAGTAGTCACCCCACGCTTCCCAGACCTGCTCGGGGCGTTGAAAGCTTGGAGCGATGTCATTCTCCCAAAGCTGGTCGAAGTCTCCGGGGTCGATCCGATTGTCCTCTGCTGCCTTGGTCAGCGAGACTGCAGCTCCGAACCAGAAAATTCTGCGGACCATTCGGACTCGGGTCTGGGACTGCACGCGGCTCTGCTCGATGGCTGTTGGCTGCGCTCCAGCGGGCAATGGGTCGACGAAATCATCGGCGGCGGCCAAGACATCCTTTAGCTGAGGACGATTTCCAGGCCGGCCGTAGGCCCAGATTGAGCGGATGCAGTCCATAAAAGCCACTACTTCTGCGAGGCGCCGATGAAGGTCCTCGACGCGAGTTGCCTCGCGCCAGGCGAGGTTTAGTTCGCCAATGTACTCACGAAAACGGAGCATGAGCTGCTCAGGTGGCGTAGCGCGAGTACCGGCGATCGCCCAGAGATACATGATCTCCCCAGCCATGCCCCTATAGGGCCGCAGCACTCGCAATAGCTCCTGGACGAAATAGAGCCATTGGTTGATCAGGAAGTCCGACTGCGACTGGAGAACTTCCGAACCAAGTCTTTGAATCGCGATTCGAAGCTGCACATGAGGCTGCCAGCCGAAGATCCGTGGAGGTGGCGGGTTGGGCAGGGCATTGATGCCAGACTCAATCCGCATCGTTTCCTCGTAGACAGACTCAAGAGCGTCCTGGACCTGCTCCAAAGCTCCGGCCTGACCATCACGCGCGGCGGCCACTGCCCGATCACGCATCTGATTTAGGGCCTCTGGGAACGGGTCAGCCGGAGGGTGTGACGTCCACATGACGGTCTGATTGAGCCGCCGACCAGTCGAAACCGAACGCTGGTCAACCCAGGCTAGCCGCGTGCCCTGAACTGCGCGGTTATTGAGGTGGAGACGAATACTGGTTCGTCGCGCGTCGACTGCCGGCGGCTGCTGCTTGGCCCAAAACTGCCACCACGCGGGCTGCAGGCTGGTTTTCTTGCGCGATTCATGAACCCAGGCCGCCAGCTTGTTAAGTCGGAGGTCATGCACGTATCCACTCTTCTCTGCCACCTGCGCCGCCCTGCCTTGCCCCTGCGCTGATCCGAAGTCTTCGTAATCAACGTCTTGCGCAGCCGCCCAGGCCACCGTTAGGACGCGCGACATCCTGGCCACTGCTTCCTCCCGGAAGGAAGTGCGTAGTGCCAACGTCCAACGCAGAGTCTGGGTGCCAGGGGGTTCGCTCAACAGTTGGTGGGTGTATAGGAGCAGCCAGGCCAGTTCCAGTAGATCGATGACGAAGACCGCAGCCACAACTGTCAACCAATGCGCGAAGCCCCAACTAGTGCTGGACTCGCCGCCCAGGACAACGACGATAAGAACACTTGTGGAGATCACAGCGAATAGCGCCACGAATGCAGCGGCATCAAAAGCATTGCGACGATAGCGACGCACAAGTTCCATTCGGCTGGTTGGTTCTATGAAAAGGCCGATCAACAGAGCTGTGATAGCAGCAGTAAGGACAAAGAGCGTCGCTTCCACCGTCCAGAGGCCTACCAGGGCGGCATTGAGAGCGTCCGGAGTCGGAGTCCAGCGCTGTGGTCCCACCGGGATGCGCTCCCAGGGGATAACCACAGCGGCCAGCAATGCTAGGACCGTGATTCCCCAGCTCAGTGCCTGCCCGTGCTGGGCAAGATTCTCCCTCGTCGAGAGTTCGACCTTAAGCGCGGGATCGACAGCGCGAAGTGCAGCATTACGCAAAGATCTTTCCGGTGGCGCTGGCCCAGGCTGCGGCAAGTTCATATCTGCCTCGAATTCTCGCGGAACTCTGCTTCCACCTGGCAGAGCTCGATTGCCGTACAGGACATGCGGCGCTGGCCAGTACACCTTCGAAAGTCGGGGCTCATTGGTATTCAAAACGGGCTTAGGTGGGCCGAGGGCGGACTGTAAGCCGGGTTCTATCAGAGTGAATTCAGGTCTCGTCCGTGAATACGAAACGACATCCAGCGACACGACCCGATCGAGGGCGACTGTTCCCTAATTGTTCCCTAGGGAACGCGCGCTTACTGCCCACTCAGCCCTTATCTGCCGCAGGCACGGCCTGTTGTGTCTAAGGGTTGCTCGCTGAGTCTGGTGTTCCGGATGAATAAGTCTTGGACCCGCTGATAAAGTCCAGCCATGATCGCTGAGATGACTTTCAGACTGATCAGCCGGTCGACCACAACCGGATGGTTGGATTGGGAGCACGGCGAACTCTGGCTTGCGCCAGATGGCCTTCTTCGGCAGAGACGTGGTTGGGCAAAGTCTGTCGCCAGCGTTGGGATAGTCCAGGACTTGCTTGCCACTAGCGCTAGTCCCGAAATTCGGCAGCCGTTTACGCCACGTGATGTTGACCTCGCCGTGCAGCGCGGGGGCTTGTGGATTCCTGCTGGCATGATCCAGGCAGCGAGGCTCCGGCCAGGAATCATTACGGGCAGACTGGGTCTCACCCTTACAGAAGGTCGATCAGTAAAGCTGCTGTGGGCCAAATCGACTCTGACCTACGACTCGTTGCACGATGCCATGAGCCATTGGCTGAACGATCGGATGGTGCTCGAGTAGACCAAAGGCGCTGATCGGCCCCGCGGCTTTGGCCAGGAATCGCAGCCTCAGAACGTGGCCTCATTCCAAGAGAGGGATCATAGAATCCGCACCTAAAGTGCGACTTCAGTTCGGACCGCGCCTACGGTTGTTCACATGGTGGCTCGGGATTGCAGTTGCCGGTGCGGTTATCGCGGCAGCACTCGTCAACGTCGTGTACTCCAGATTCGTCTATTACTTCGTAGTAATGCCAATCGGTGGCGTGCTGTTGTTTCCGCTGGCGTATGCGGCCAATCGTTGGCTCTCGCCTGTGCTTGGCTCCTGGCTCAGGCGGTCGTAGTCGTAGTGGCTGCGCGCTTCGCGCCAAGGTTGATTTGAACCCTAGGTTCCTGCGATGACCCTAACCGGGGCGCTCTTCGTGGCAGGAGGCGTCGTTGAAGGTGCGATTCTGTTGGCGTCGATGGCGTTCGCTTTGGTTTGGAGCACATATCGACCGGCCCCTGCCGCATTTATCGCTTTGCTTGTTGTGGGTGCCGCAGCAGCCGCTGCAACGGCCGGCCTTGGAAGGGCTATGTGGCGAACCAATGTCGGGCCAGCTGCGGTCACCGAGGCTCCGATGTCCTCTGCCCTGCCCGCAACCGAGGCTCGAGCGGCCCTGGCGCTGATCCTAGGTATCGCGGCGGTCGTGCTTGTTTGGCCGTTAGGAATTCTGCTCGGCCCCGCCGCTTTCTGGGTTGGGATATCCGCAGTCCGACGCATCAATAGAGCGCCCGGAGTACTCACCGGTGCGGGCCGTGCACGGACTGGGATCATCATCGGCGCAGTGGTGTCAGGCATGTACCTCTTTTGGGTTCTTGCTGACGTCGTTGCGGTCTTCATGTTCGGATCGCCGATACCCGCCGCGCCGTGAACGGAGGTGCGACCAAAGGTGCCTCTCCCGGTTTGCAACCACAAAGCAGAATGGCTGACCGGTTCGATCCATGAATTTCTAGTCGCTAGCGCGATCGCATCCGTGACCGCCATCGCGGTCGTCCGGTCCCGTCGGCGCTAGCTGGCGTTCGCAATGCAAGCGTTCGACCTAGGTCGTGGCCGCGGCTTGGTGGAGAAGATGTAGCCCGTAGCCTGCGGTTAGCACCCCCATCAGGGCAACCATCGCGATGCCCCGCTGGTCTTGGTTAGGCTCGAGTAACCCGTGGGCCGTCGTGTTGCGGACATTTAGGCCACGAGGGCTCGTGAACACCGCTAGTAAGGACTTAGCGACATCTGAGCCGAGGAAGCGAATCACCGCCTCGTCTGCGAGGATCGGCCCGAGCGTGGCCACTTCAAGCCCTTGATCGGCAACGAGGCGCCGAACGTTGGCGCTGAGCTTCAGAGCGATCTTGCGGAGCCCACGCTCGAACTGAGGAACGAGGACGTGACACGCGGTCCAGAATTCACCAGCTTCGAACGCGCGAATCCCTGGCTCGCTAGCTGCCGCGAGCTCATCATCGGCCAGGCGAAGGTTCGCGAGGATTGCGTCTGCCGACCAGTCGCCATTCTCTCTCAACTGGTCGATGAGGTGGAGGTTGAGGCCCAGCATCAACTGCACCTCTCGCGTGAAGTAATCGAGAAGCAAAGCCTCCTCGCGATCGTCCGCGTCGTCTGGCGACGCGCTCACCAGGCCGTCAGGCGTGAGATTAAAGCGTGAAACAAGCCACTCCATCGGGTGTTCCTGGCGGGCATTTTGGAAACGGGCACGCACGTCCTCCCACCGCGGCCAAATGTGAAGGGCGATCGGGAGACGGAGGAAACCGACTTCGCTGGCCCGAATGCTCTCTGCTGCACGATCGACCGCTTGACGGATCTCTTCGTTAGGAAGCTGGAACTCGAATCGGACGGCTTTCACATCGCTGGCCGCCCGCGACGCAGCCTCCGCATAGCGCACCTTCAACCGCTGGACGCCTGGCCGGTCGCCAATTCCCTGGTAAGCCCGCAAGGCGTCGCGAAGGAGTGCCAACTCGACAAGCGGGCTCTCGGCTGCGCGCGCGGTAGCCTCGCGTTCCAGAGATTCTGCGCCCAATCTGCGGATTCGCTCAACGACGTCACGCTTCGCCAGCGCCCTTGCGAAAACTTCAGCCGCCTCGAGTATCGACCGGGCGCGATTGGGGTCCGCGACATCGACCGCTTCTGCCTCCGCCAATAACTCATTCAACAAGGCGGTCGACGCTTCCGGCTGCTCTGTTGCCAGAGCTCCCACGTCGTGAGCGAGCGACCATACAAACCCACCCCCCTCCTCACTGACTCCTTCGCGCATCACACGAATCAGGACCTCGGCTGTGCTGGCCTTTTCGAAGTTGAGGCTACGTGCAATCTGCGCAGCTCGGGCAAGGTACGACGCGGCGGTCATATGCTCGAGCGCATCAGCGGGGTTTGAACCGACTCCGGCCCGAAGGTAGGCATCAAGCGCGGCGCGAGCATCCAAATGGCTTCGCCGATGGTTCCAAAGGAAGTCGTGGTAACGAGCTTGGGCGTCGGGCCGTCCAGTCGTCGCGGCTCGTCTCTCGACGTAAGGAACGAGACTGGTCGGGAAACTGGCAACAGGAGGGGGAAACATTCCACCACCCATCTCCATCATCGGCCCGAGGGAGGGGCCACCCCAGCGAGCGACTGACTTTTCGTCGCCCAGCCACAACTGGCAGACAAGGCCGTCAACGATGACCAAGAGGCCTGCCTGGTCGTCCTGCTTGCGGATATCCTCGCCACACGTGGTGAGGTACTCCCCGAACGCATGGAGCGTGCCGGCCGAAGCGGCTTCGATGTCAGCCGCGCGGCCACAGGCGCGGTCGATGGCATCTGAGTCGAACTCCGCTGGTAGCTCATCGAAAATCACGATGTCCCTATTGTCTGGTGAGACGGCGGATGAACGAAGTGCCCAACGAAACCGTTGAAACGCCGCCGGACGGATACGGAATTGTGGTTCCTGCGGCCACCCCTAGATCGTGCGGACCAGGAGACTCACCGAGAAGCCGCAGCGAGCTAATCCGGCTGCCGCGCGCCAGGACCCGGCAGTGCCTTGCTCAGTACTTTCTTAATCGCGCGGAACGCTTCGGACTGCCAGAGATCGTCATAGCCGAACGTCACAAGCGAGGCTTTGATTGCCTCGCGGAGAAGCCGTTCACCAGAGTGGAAGAGAGGACCGTTATATCTAGACTCGGGCTCGTCATACACAAGTTTGGGCACGACGCCCTCGTGCACGATCAAATGTCGTGTCGCAGCGAAGGTCGACACAAAGTGGCCCAGATCGCTGAGAGTGAGGGTTTTCGCGCGTCCATCGGCGGCAATGTATGAGAAGGCCCTCGTAGGAGTATCGTCGGGACTCCAGAGCATATTTTCTGTGAAGCGAGCATCGGTTGCGCCCTTCGCTTTCAACGCATTGAAGGTCGTTTCCAAGAAGTCAATCGCGTTTCGAGTGCCGCTGGACCCACTGAGTGCTTCAAGGCCAATTCGAATCATTACCACCTGATCGTCGGGGCCGATGCTCGGCGTATTGCGCCAAGCCTTGGCCAACCACCTCACTGCGGTGGCAATCCGGCGAGCAAGCACCGCGTCGATGCCGTCCTGGTCTCCCCGAACCACCCGATCGATCGCGGTAGCGAGTTCGACATTGATCCTCATTCGTAGGGGAAGATGCAGCTCAAGTGGTGCCCGAACGGCAAACCTCGGGTCGTCCAACCGGTAACCGCCCGTGAGGACACGAACAATCGCGCCCCGCTGGGTGGCGACTCCGCCGCCCTCCACATCGATTGGCCAGATGAAGAGTTCGCTGTTATCGCTGGTCGCAATCCAGTTGCCATCAAGGTCGGCCTGCCAGGGCGGGTTCGTATCCAGCAGACCGATATGGAGGGCGAGTTGGAGTGCCTCAACCTCACGCGCCTCCGGTCGTTCACCGTTTGCACCTGCGGCAGCCCGGCCGAGGATTGTGGCGTTCCTAATTGGTTGGCCGTCTGCATCCTGTAGCCTCGCCAAGAACTGCCTGCAGCGCGCCTCAAAATGTTCGCTCCTCCAGGGGCCGGGGAAAGTCGAGAGCGGGCTTAAGGTCCAGCCTGCCACCTCGCATGGTTCCCGAAGATCGAGATAGGGGCAGAAGATGAGAACTGGGTTCTCCTTGCGGATCTCGCTCAGTTCGGTCGATGCTCCATCACAAGTCCCATCTTGTCGCTTCGCAGTGGCGCGGCACTTTCAAGCACCCTCCTTTCCCTCGGCGATGTTCCGTAGGCGCGCGTAGTACGCGAGCAGGGTCTTCGCGAGGACCAATGCGAATTCGGTATCGGCATGTGAGACATCGAATGTCCCTTGATTTGGGCCGGTCTGGCTAACGTGGCGGCCGGCATGAAAGAACTGGCCGGCTTCCTTGAAGAGGTCGTCCAGCTTGGTGCGCTTGGAGCCGTCAGGAAGGAAATTCAAGATGTCCTTCGGATAACCCTCGAGGGCTTCGACCATTCCGCGGCACTGAAGGAATACCCCTGGGTCATCGCCAAGCACGTACTTTTCCTCTGCTGACTTGAGTAATGCGAACGCCTTCGCCCATCCAGCAGCTCCCGAAGGAACCTGGAATTCGAGCTCTACGAACTGGTCGTAGCCGACTGGTTCCAGGACCGAGTGCAACCAAAGGCTCTTGGTGAGCTGGGCAGAGTTGGGATTGGTCGCGATGTCGATGTAATGCCACTCGTCCGAGGACAAATTTGCCGGCAGAACATGAAACTGGCCATCGGTGGACTCGCGGGCCAGGAGCAGCCCCCGAAATGTCAACGAAAAGTCGATGACGTGCCCACGAGCCGACTGGTTGACGAAGTTAAGGGCGCGGCGGGAAACCGGACCTATGAATTCAATCGATGATTCACTGCTTGAGTACAGCGTTCCTGGTCTCTGCATCTCAAGCTCGGCCAACATCTCAGTCCCAAGATTCAGTTGAGCCGTAAGGTTCAAGATCCTCGCAGCAAGGGCCGGACTGAGAGTTCGCGCCTGCGAATACACAGCGATTCGCGGATTGACTTTGCCCAGGCCTTGAAACCGAGGCTCTGTTAGCCGGAGGAGAATGCGGCTTGAGTAGTCAATGTCCATTACTTGGATCCTCGCTTGAGGAGTTTGGTCCTTTCGGTGCTCATCATCGCCTACAGAGCTGGGTCCACAGGTTAGCTTTCAAGTGCGAGCACGCCGAAAACGCATACGTGGACGCGGTAAAGCGGCTCACGCGAAACAAAGCGACGCAACGACTCGATCCCTAATGCAAACTCTCGCAGCGCAAGCGACCGCTTCAGCGCGAGCGTGCCGCGGTCGCGGAGGCTTTCGAGGTTAATCCCGGGCGCCCCTGGCGCCCCGTTTCGAAGCATCGCCTCAAGGCCAAAGATCAATAAGTCCACGGTATGCGGCCACCACCGATCGGGGCGCTCGCCCATACGTCCGCAAGCTCTCGGGCAGTGGCCAGGGTTAATGCCAACGGACCAGCGGTCACCCAGCAAGTTCCTTGCCGCGCCGAGCCCTCGGCGCAGCGGTACCGAGCTCATCCATAAAACGGGACGCAATCGTGGTCACGGTGTAAACCCCTACAGCTGCCGGGCGAGCGCCTACTTTGAAGGCAATCTCCTTCTTCAGCCGCGCCACACTCGAGAGGATCAGCACCTGCTTCGTGCGAGTCATCGCGACATAGAGGAGTCTGCGCTGTTCGCGGAGCTGCCGGTCTTGGTCCACTTCGGGTAGGTCCTTGTCGACCCTCGGAATAAGTCCCTCAATCAAGTCGGCAACCACCACCATGTCCGCAGTGAGGCCTTTGGACTTGTGCAGGCTCATCACCCGCACGTACTCCACATCGGTTGGCAGCTCAGGTTGGGTGATCACAACGCGAAGTTGGTCGCGCAGTTGGGTGGCGCCGGTCCAGTCCTTGTTGAAGCTGGCTATTAGGCTACGGATGGCAGACGACCAGGCTTCGTCCTCGGGGAACACCGAGTTGACGAGCTCACCACCAGCCAACTCACCGAATAGGCCGACGAGGCGACGCGCCTCGCGAAAGGGGGGCATGAGGTTTTGTGTTCCTGGTACGACCAAATCGCCATCGTCGATTCGCTCCATCGCATCCCAAGGCTGCAGCCCTGTTTTCTCGCACTGGGCCCGGAGCTTGGACCAGGGGCCGGACCGGCGAGTCCCGGTCCCAAAACCGCACCAGCAGCGCAGAGCGACACGGTCGTGCTTGTCCGCCAAGAGGTTGAGGAGTGTGTATGCCTGCTGCGCCTGGCACTCGTCGGGCTTCGCCGCGTTGCCCTCCAGGATCTCCTCCTGGAAGAAGCTGTGCGCACGAACGCCGGCGTTGTTGAGGGCGTCCCGGATGAGGTAGCCAATGAGGCGAACCGGACAGAGGACGAGCACCTTGCCAGCCTCGACCTTGCCCGCATCGATCCGGGCTTTCACGAACTCTCCGAGGCCTTCGGCTTCCTCCGCCAGCGATGGCCACTGCACGATGTGGACTTCGCCGGGAGGCTGGCCATCGGCAGGGTGGAGCTGGCGATTCGCGCGGTCGGGGTTGTGCCCGATTAGCGAGTTGGCCATGTCGATCACCTGAACCGGGCAGCGACGGCATACGTCGAGGCCTATCTCCTCCTCGCAAACGAACTCCTGGATGCCCTCTGGGTGAGCATGCTTGAAGCTGTAGATCGATTGGTCCTCGTCGCCGACGATCGTGTGAGTGCCATTCTTAGCCAGCAGGTCAACCAGCACCTGCTCGGCCCTGTTCAGGTCCTGGTACTCGTCGGTGAAGACGTGGTCGTAAGCAGTCATGAAGGTTGACTCTGGATTGTTGCGCAGGTATCTGAGCGCAACTGGCACAAGCTCGCCAACCAGGATCGCGCGATGGAAGCGCAACCAGGCCAACAGAGCCTCATGAAAGGAGCCGTCGATCGCGTCGGCAGGCCAACCTGGCTCTTCGGACTGCAGCCTTGCCCAGGCGGCGTTGAATGCCTGGAGTCGGCGCTGTCGATCGCGGATGCCACCAAACCCGTCGCCGTTGAGATCCTCGATCATGAACCGCTCCTCGAAGGTGAGCAGCGGCCGTGGGTGCCTGCCAGTGGACTCGAGGACGACCGTCCTAGCCAAAATTCGGAAGCAAAGGGAGTGCAGGGTGATGGCGTCGACTTCGTCGCAGCCTTCGATCCCAAGCCCCGCAAGTTCGTTCTTAAGGTCGGTGGCGGCCATGCGCGTGAAAGTGACAGCCAAAATGCGCTTCGGCTGGCACCCTTCTTGGAGACGGCGCGCAACCCGGCGCTTCAATGCGAAGGTCTTTCCCGTGCCTGGCCCGGCAACTACCTTGAGCGGTGAAGCCTCCGCAGCAGCGACGTCGTGCGCGGCGCCAGTGAGCTTGTCGTCCCAGCGCCTCTCCTCAGCCACGGTTAGCCGAACCTACTCGGGAGCGAAGGATCCAGGTTTTGATGTAATTGCTCCCGAGGTTCATGAAGAACCAGATGTCGCGTCTACATGTAATGGGCGTAACGTGGCCTGAGAATTCCACCCTCTGGAACATGTTTGAGAATTGACCCAACCCGCCTCGCCGCGTCGATTGTGATTGGTTCACGGTGGTCAAACTGAGTGCTGTTCCAGTTCATCTTGGTCAGCGCCAAAATCTCTTTTGCCAGGAACCGGGGTGTCTGTTCTACTTGCGCGAACTCAAGCCGGACAGGCTGAGGAACATACAAGCCAGGATAAGCAGAGTAGAAACTCACGCTTCCCCTCGTGTAAAGGACGCTGGTATTTGATTCGAGTTGCCAAAGCGTGCCGCGAAGTGGCGGGTATACCGCAGGCCGAAATAGCTTAGAAACCGAATGCGTGACCCAAATCAGATCCACCGAGTTGATTCGCTCTGCGTCTGCTGCTTCAAGAAAGCCTTCACGCTCTAGCGCACTGAAGCTCGACGTCTTGTGTACGACGATTCGTGCCGGCAGCGTTTTGTGCTCTTTCCGATAGATCCGAAGTGCGTCGCGGAGGAGCTCAGAAGCTCCGGTCCGATCAAGGTGCGGCTGTAAATCATTCTTGTCAGGGACCACCTGGCCTCCCCTAACGACAACGCCGTCGCCTCTTTCGTTAAACAGCTGCGCCATGCTCGTCATCAAAACACTCTCATCGGTAGTGCGATAAAAACTGACTCCTAGGTAGCAGGCGCTTAATGCACTGCGGTCGGTTGTGAGGCGCCACAGGGCGCCTCCAGCCTTGTAGTACAGAGCGGTATGGAAGTTCCAAGCCCGCGTCGCCTCATCTTGGAGTTCACGTACGAGTTCCGGCCGTGCCGTCTGCATCTTGCGCTTCGCTGGATCGTAGGTAGAGGGCCGAACCATTTGTATCGGCGGACTGAGCGACATGCCCCTAGCTTTCAGAACGTCGTGAAAGGCCGGAGGTCGCACCACTCGTGGTCGCTTGCGTGAACTCACCGCTCGTAGGGCGGACGCATCGGAGTCTCCGCCGCTGTCGTCCAGAGTGTCGAGTCGATCCAAGAGATCGCTGGGCGGGGCACAAACAAGAACTTGAACGATTCCCTTGTCGGCAAGGTCGCGACACTCCCCGATAAATAACTCGACGGCCGACTCGACGAGTTCGGCTGATACGGGTAGCGAGATCAGTTTGGCAAAGTCTCGCGGCGAAAGGGACCGCTGCATACTCGTGTCGAGAGCAAGCCGGCAGCCCCACGAGCTCTCTTGCGAGAAACCCGGGAAGTACGGAAACAAGTTGGCCCGCCGACTCTTCTTTGCATCTATCGGTTTGCGACAGCGCTCAAGCCACCCACAAACGCCTTCGATCGTTTCCGGGGTACCGACAATCCCCACTTTGATTTCGGCCGTAGAATTCTTGGCAAGTCGGCTGAGAGGTCCATAGTCCATTAACCCGAACCGGATATCGACGTGGCGACCAGAGGCAAACTCCAGCTCAGGTTCGTCGAGAATCTCGATGTTCAAACTTCGAAACCAAGAGGGAGTTGGTTGACAGCCGCGGCAAGAACCTTAGCTTCGGACCCTTCTTCTCTCTTCTCCCAATCCGGATCGAGGATGCCGGTGTCGGCGCTAAATTCAACCAGGCCGCCTAGAGTGAGATACGGATACGGTTGAGTCATGTCCTCGCGCGCAACAACCTGCGCCCACAACCGAAGCGCGGCCAGCACGGCCGGATTTCGTTCGAGCTGCTTGATGCCCTTCATGTGGTTTTCGCCATACGGATCCGGCTGCTCGCCGTCCCGGGTGAAGTGGTAGGTCGGGGTGATTGCCAAGAACCATCGGCCTTCATACAACCGAAACTGCGGTTCAAATGCGTAGTGGCGGCAATAGCGCACACTCCCATCGGGACGCCGATACACCTCAAAGACTCCTCGGCTACTTCCACGCTTGAGACCTTGATAAGCGGCCGAGTAAGGAACGAGCTCGCGTGGGCCGCCAGAGCCTCGAGCCCTCCATCGGGCAGGGTAGTAAACGATTTCAAGATCAGAGTCCCAGCGGAAGTCTTGACCAAGTTTGCAGCGTAGGGCCCACTTAAGGAGTTGCACGAACTCGGACCTTCGGTCGGCGTCGTCGGAAGTCGCCCATTCATCGGAACCGAACTCCTCCACCGACCCGCGGTCGCAGATACGGGCCCAAGCACGGTCTCGAAGGTCCCCAAAACTGACAATCCGCTGATTACGAAGCACCCACTCTCGACCGGGATTCGTGCCTAGGCGTTTGAACTCATCCCAAAGTTGCTTCGGATCGCGATAGTCCGTATCGGCCACGTAGATGGTTTCGGCAAAGTGGTGGACAGGAAGCAGGTTGGAAATGAGGAGTTCAGTTTTTGGGACCGGTGCCAGATACAAACCGCGGCTCTCGGGCGTTGCGGCTTCCGCGAGGCGTTCATAGGCGGATGAGGCGAACACATCGGCTACCTTGTCAAAGACAACGGTTCGGGTCTGACGTTTCGTAAGATCCCCGAAGTACTCCTTTACGGAGACCCAATAAGCCTCGCCTTTGGACGGCCGCGACCTTATCAGAGCGACCGGTAGGTTGCCCCGTAGCCAGTAGGCCAAGTCGCGCTCATCACATACATACTCAAGTGACCGGTCGGTCTCGGCGGTGAACCGTTCCTCAGTAGCACGGCTCTGGACGCCGATTACAAGGTGAAGCGACTCGCCCGATGCCCGGTCACACAGTTCGATATAGCCATCGATACCAATGTCCGGGCCGACGGTGGGATGCCACAGCGACTTCATTTCAAGCGTGATGCGCTCAATCAAATTGATGCCGCTTTGACCGACAAGACTCTGCCGCGTGAACCTCTTACCAGAGCTCAACGCCTCAACTCCCGAGCAAATGGGCGAATTTGGGTCGCGGACGCCCGCTGGCGAGTCGTCACCAGGGAGGCCGGATCGGAAGGGACAACTAATCGGCCAACTCGATTCAGTGGTAGCCCGCCGTTAGGCCTCCTTCGATCGAAGCAGACCGAGACGGTCAGTTCAGCGTTCGTGTTAGAGCGATTTTCTTCAAACATTAGGGAATGAAGCCCAAACCGGAGTCATCGTGTTCATGGGGACTCATCTGCAACTTGTTTAGGTGAGGCTGCCGTGGCGTTGGCAAGAACCCAGTTCAAGAGAAACACTGCGCGCTTCGGGTCAGCCATTAGGAAGAAATCGGGATTCTCCCTTCCCTCACGTGCTATTGAAATGCCGTCGTTGTAGACCTCGACGTGCATCACGTTCTTGAGCACGACACTTGTTGACTTAGTTCGGCCCACGTAAGCAACCCTTTGGTTGGTCACCACTAGCGTGCCTGCATCAAGTTTCGTCAGCGACTGTTGGTGGACTGGCTGGCCCCTGAAAGTCCCAACGCGATAACGGATGCCCGTATGACCAATCGGGAAGCTGAACCCGCTGCTGCCGCCCACGTACTGCGTTCTGGTGGCCATTCGAGCCAGAGTGGCCGGAGCTGACAAGTAGGCCTGCTCGCCGTTCTTGAGCACAAGGGGGGCGCTGACTGGCTTAGCGCCAGACGTCTGAAGGACAGCAGCCTCGTACAAGGAATCGAATCCCATTGCCTTAATGGCGTCATTACGACGAGTGGCTTCCACATCGCAGGCTGTCGCCCAGCCTTGAGCTGCCAGGATTTGCGCGTCCAAGGCAGCGGCCTGGGACTCTAGGTCGGCGGCGTTCTTGCGCTGTTCGTCAATCTCTGGGATTGTCGTCACTGAGGCCGATCGGGCGATCGGGATGAGCAGAGCCCGCAGCATTGTGGCTGCTGCACTTCGGTCTCGGTCAACCTCATGCTCCTGATGCCGGACACCGATCCGTCCAAACATCCCAGCTCCGGATTCGTCGTCCTTAAGCGCCGCAGCGCGCTGATCATCCGCGTTCATCCGCTCGGTGAGTGCCCTTGCCTGTTCTACTGTCGTTTGCAGGTCGGATGGAACTGCCCATTCGCCGGTGCGAGCAACCAGAAATGACCCCGCGGCTGCGAAGTGGTCCTCCGCCTGGCTGTGCAAGGAGTGTGCTGTCACGGCAGCCTCCGCAGCCCACTCTCGCCATTGGTCGGCACGCGCCTGCAAGGCATCGACGGGAGCTAACGTGACCGGACCGGCATCGGTTTGCACAACGGGCCAATCTGCTGACCCCTGGCGCCTTATCTCGTTCATTGGTTGGGTTCTACGTTCTAATGGTCAGCGCTCGGCTAAACCGGGAGGATCGCCAACCAGTGGGGGTCACCTCGTCTGGCTTCCGTTACGCGGCCAGCCCTGCACGACCAGTCGTGTCCGTGCCGTCTTAATCTCTACTGTCGCCCTCCCGACTACTTCGGCTATCGCCTTCGCTGCCAGATCAGGGTCTTGTGCCCAGACGAAAGTCACTAGGGTCGAAGTCATTGGTCCCCCCAACACTGCCGTGGTTTCCTGCAACGTGGGCGACCACGGCGCCACCTTCTCCCAGACGGCCTTCACCATATCCTCGCTTCGCAGCAACGCTTCAATGCTCTCGGCTACCGGTGGCCACCAATGCGGAGCCGCCTCGTTCCCAAACAGAGCTTGGCCCAACTGCGCCAAGCTCACTTTGCCGAGCCCATCCTGCTCACCTTCCGAGACCAGAGTCACCATCCCATCCTCGTCGCCACCCCAGGCCACCACGCCCAAATCCTTGACCGCCGCCTCCAAGTCCTCCAGACAATTCAGCGCCGCGTTCCCGCTCCGTGATCCGCCATCGCCGCACAGGATGCCTCGATCTCCATCGGTGCCATCCCCAAAATCGGCTATTAAATGCGCACAAGGCCCGTCTTCCTCGGTCGGTATCGAGCCACAAAACGGACATGCAGGCGGATCCCACGTACTTGCTGCCATCTAGTTAGTCGGTCCCATCTCGGTCTCTCGCTCGCTTTCCGTCTTCGCCAGCGGCACGCAGGGCGTCACTCCCATCTTGGTATCGGCCACGCAGATGTCGTAATACGCGCCACTTCCGTGCGGTGCCATGAGTAGAGTTCGCTTGAACACCTCGACCTGTCCACTCGAGGCGGCGAATATCTCTCGTGTCCGCTCAACATCGTGGTTCCAGAATCGCTCGACTGTGTCATCCAACGCGACGTTGATCCAGCCGTCGTCATCGACGCTGACCACCCGTCCTTTTGCGCGCTCGCCTTCCCATGCAAGCCGCGCATGGATCTGATGCACCTGGTGCCCCGGGAAGTACAAGCCACACGCTTCGGCCTTGATCGCCCTAACGCCGCCGGATAATTCCACTTTGAATCCCTTAGCCACCAATCCGTCACCCAACAGGCCGATGAGGCCAAATTGCTTCGCAATAGCTGAACTCGCTCAGCACTGGAGAGGAATGCCTGGTCCATAGCCAACGCCGCATCCAGAAGCCACGCACTGGGCCGGCACGGACGAAACCCAGAGTCTGGTCGCTGATCACCGCCGTTTGAGCCACGTGTCCGGATAACCGCTCCACAACAGGCTGTCCAGAATCCGAACAAGAGTCCGGTCGCATCCCATTTCCCGAAGACGATTCTGAAGACTATGCAGCGTCGGGAGTAGATCTTTTCGGATCGCCCGCAGGTGCTCCACTGGGGCCACCCCGCTCTCCGCCCCTACGTCGGGAATACCCATCAATTTGAGGACATACGAGTCGCACACCGGGATGAGCATCGGCCGTTTGATGTGAAGCATTTTGGTGGCTCTCGCGATTCCAATGCCCCTACCAATGACGATCTTGAACAACTTCTCCAACTTCGCTGACACCTGCTCGTCGATCCACAGCTTGTCACTGGCCTGGAACAGGTCGATGTCGCGGCTAATCGCTTCAAGCTGGGGTAGATCGCCGCGTTTGATTAGCCTTGCCCAGTCAGAGCGAGGTGAGCGCGCGCCCATCGTCGTGTTGATAGCCAGCACGTCTTGGGCCGTGATCCTATGAGCAGGCGAACCCCCGCTCATCACGTAAGCGTCGTAGGAGCGCGATCCGGTTGAGCTGCGGTCCTCGGTGAAAAACCTGACAGCGGTCTCCCGTGGACTTTCGACCACAACGTCGGCACGCCGGATACGCAAAGCCTGATCGTTCACACGGGTGTTTTCGCCCCCTGACTCAACGCCATCTCGATAAATCGGCAGAGCGCGTTAGCGAGGCGCATCTGTTCTGCCGTGCGGGCGATCAGGTCCAGCAACGCCGGGCTGCAGACCAAGATTGCCATGCCTTGCGCCCGAGAGATTGCCACGTTTAGGCGGTTTAGGCTGAACAGAAATTCCATCCCTCGCGGCGCTTCGGCGGGTGTTGATGTAGCCATCGAGTAGATCACGACTGGAGCTTCCTGTCCCTGGAACTTGTCCACCGTTCCGACTCGGGCGCCCGACGGAAGCTTGGCGGCCAGCAGGGCAACATGCGCGTTGTACGGCGCCACGACCAGGATGTCCTGGACCCTCAGCTTGCCGACGTCGCCCATGCGGTCGGTCCAAGGGCGGCCCATCAGATCGCTGAATACCGCAACGACCTCGGCAGCTTCCTCGAGCGAGGACATGCGGTTGCCGGCATGCTGCACAAGGCGGTAGCGCAGACCCGTACCTGACAGCTCGCCCGAGCCCCCCACTCCCTGCCGCGCGCACCTGGGCGCCGATTCCAGACGATTCTCGTACGCGATCTCCGAGATATACCGACACACGTCCGGGTGCATGCGGTACGTCGTGGCCAGGAAGCGGCCGCGGTCGGGCCGGATCGTGTGTGCATGGTCCAGCACGTGGTCGAGGGCCGAAAGATCGGCGCCTTCGGGATGCGATCCTTTCGACGGCTGTCGCAGCTGGATCGGGTCCCCTAGCAGCACGACGTTGCGCGCGCACGTCGCCGCGGCGATAACGTTCGCGAGCGACATCTGGCCCGCCTCATCAATAAAAAGGTCATCGAGCTTGCGTTCGATCTCGTCGCGGGCAAAGAGCCACGCTGTGCCGGCGACCAGGTCGACCTCGCCTGCGGTGAGTGCATCGTCGACGTCGGCATTGCTCTCGGTTGGCTGAACTACCGTCGAGTTGGAGCGCTGGTCCAGCTCGGCCTTCTGGATCGCCCGAAGGCGATAGCCGCGGCGCTCCGCCTCTCGGCAGACCGCATCGAGAAGATTGCTGATGACCTTGTGGCTCAGCGCGGTCAGACCGACGCGGCGGCCGGCCATTAGCCGCTCGACGATCATCTCCGCGCCGAGGCGCGTCTTGCCCGTGCCCGGCGGGCCCTGGATGGCTAGGTAGGAGTCGTCGGGGCGCGGTGGCGCCAGAACGAGCAGATCGCGGATGGCCAGGTATTCGCCCGCGCCGTCGATGCCGTTCGCCACCACCGACTCGGCGACCCGGCGGATGGCGTCCCGCAGGACGCGGTCCTCGATCGGGGTAGGCGGGATCAGGGCCGTAGGGTGGGGCGCAGCTGATCCCTTGCCCCGGCGAAGAACGATCGCTCCCGCGACGTTGTCGATCTCGTGCACCTCGCCCGCGAACTTCTTCGTCCGGGGGTCGACGGGCGACATCCCGACCGAGAGCTTGTGGTCCTGCGGCGGAAACGTGTACCGGCGCAGCAGCGAGTGCTTGTACGGCCCGACCTCGCCGGCGTACACCAGACCACCGATCGACTCCGAGTCGGCCACCAAGTCCTCGTCGGTCATCTTCAGGCGCTCGTAGTAGCCCCACCAATCCGACTTCTGCTCCCGTCGGTGCCACCAGAGCTGCTGAGCCAGCAGCCAGCGCGGAGACCCCGCCGGCTCGCCGCCGGCTAGGTGTGTGAACAGGTCATCGACGTCCTGCTCCCACCTCTTCAGCTCAGCCGAGGGTTCCAACGCCTGCGGCGCGGGCCGCGGGATGACGATCCCGAACTCCGTCTCCGCCTGAAGGCGACGGTCTTCCAGCCAGTCGCGCAGCATGCCCGTCGAGCGCAGGTCCTGCTCGTTGTAGGCGGCGATCGCGTCCAGGATCGATTGCTCGCGGCGGTCGATCCAACTCTCGTAGGCGACGATGCTCGACCCGGCCTCGGAGATCGCGTCATGGCGCTTGCCCATGTACAGCGCCTCGATGTCTTTCAGCGAGTACGACTCGCGCGAGGCGATGAGCGACTGCTTGATCACGCGGTAGAGGTCGACCAGCACGTCGCTGCGAAGAAGCCGGTCGACCTCCGCCTCGCGGGTGCCGTACTGGCCCATCAGGCGCTTCAGCGCGTTCGGCTCGTACGGCGCGTAGTGGTAGACGTGCATACCGGGGTTGGCGTCCAGGCGCGCGATGACCAGGTCGATGAACTTCTCGAACGCCAACTTCTCTTGGTCGCGGTCGTGCGCCCATATCGGCGTGAAGTTTGCCGCCATGTCGAGCACGCCAAACAGGTACTCGAGCCCGCCATCGAGCGCCCACGGGTCGCTCTCCATGTCGAAGATCAGGTCGGCCTCGGTCGGCGGCGGGAGGAGTGCAAGGCCGAGGTCGGTGCGCTCCGGCCTGATCAGCTCGTAGTCCGGGCGGCCGGTTTTGCGCTCCCTGACCTGCAGCTGCGCCTGAAGGCGGAGCCGGGCCAGCGTATTGGCGCTGATGCCGGTTGCGCTGAGGTCGCCGTCGGAGGTCGCCATCGCCCCCGCGGTCCGCACCCCCGCGCCGCCGAGCTTGTGCGCCTGTGATCGCGACAGGCCGGCGACCAAGACCAGGCTGTCGTCGTCGCGCCAGCGCTTCACGCACACCTCGCTCCAGCGGCAGACGCGGCAATGCTCCACCGGCTGGGGATAAGTCGACGCGGGCGGCGCGCCGGCGACAAGCTCGAGCCGCGCCTTGGCGTGGCGAAGGTAGGCACGAAAGTCGCCGACGCGGAACGACTGTCGCGCGCCGTCGCCGAGCACCAAGTGCATACACTCGGGCTCGCGGCCCTGCATGCCAGTCAGCAGCTCGGAGTAGAGCGACGTCTGGAGCAGCGCCGCGGCCTTGGCGCTGCGCGCCAGCTTGGTGTCGACGACCTCGTAGCTGAGCGGGCCGACGCGCTCTAGGAAGTCCGCGTAGCCGAGCCAGCGACCGTCGAAGAGCGTGGCCTGGTAGATGACGTCCGCGCCTGAGCGCATGGCCTCGAGCGTCTCCTCGCGCGCCCTCCAGTAGTCATCGAGGGTCGCGCCGCGGTTTTCGATTGGCACCACCGATTTGCCGGCATGGACATAAGCGTCGAGGTGCGTCTGTTCGTGCTCCGTGCCGTGGCGGGCAATCAGCTCGAGCTCAGGGTCGTTTCGCTCCGGCCGCGTGACCTCGCTGCGTGCTGCGGCCAGCTCTTGCTGCGTCAGGTGCGGGCACTCGAGAAAGCCCGTCAGGTCTGACGCGCTGAGGACGAGCTTGCCACCCGTCAGGTGCATATCAGGCGTCGAACTCCAGCTGCCGCGGCTCCTCGGTCTCGCGCATTGCCCGGGTACGCACGAACGGCGTCATATCGCAGACCTCATCACCGTACGCGGCGCCGAAGGCGAGCTCGGTGAGGCACGCGAGCTTGCGGGCGTCGTGCGGCAGATGGTCGCGGCGGAAGTTGCGCTGCCGTCCTTCGCCTTCAAAGCCCAGGCAGCCGAGCGCCGTCACCGACGTCTTGCGCCGCCCGCTCGACTCCGGCATCCAGTGCCGCGACCCGACCTCACCGAGGACCGCCGAGTCGTGGACGAAGAACTGGACGTAGCGATCGGGGTCGCGCGAGTCCTCGAAGATCACGAAGTCGTGGTCGCGCGGGTCGAAGAGCAGCCTGCGCAGCTCCTTCTCGTAGATCAATAACCGCATCTCACGTTCCATGCCACCAGCTTGGAGGGCATCCGCGACAGCTCCCTGTCGCGATTTCAACTTCGCCTCCGAGCGGGCGGCGCGAAGCGGGGCGCGCTCGCCACGTGGTGGGCCGGGAACGCGCTGAAGTGGAGGACTTTGCCCTCGTGCACAAGGGCGGCGGCCTCGACGTCGGGCGCGACCACTGTGACGTGGGCGCCTAGGCCGATCTCCGGACCGACACTCGCGCTGCCCGCTGCGATGGACCGAAACCACCGACGGGCGCCGTCTGGCTTCGCCGCCTTGCCGTCCGCGACCATGGCCTCGGCCTGGTAGCTGGCGACCAGCCCTTCCCACAGCGCGGCCAGAACCTGCGGCGCATCGAAGACGTCGACGCAAACGACCTTGCCGCCGACGCAGGCGATGACGCCGACCTGGCCGGGCTCGGGCTCGACGCTGCGGGCGACGCGGGTGAAACGCGACGCGTCGCTCCCCGCGAGGTCCGCGTAAGAGCGGCTGGGAGCGTGGGCGCCGTAGCGGTTGAGGACTCTGTCGACGCCCGCCCAGACCGCACCCTGGTCGGAGGCGAACGTGCGGGCGGTGCGCATCGAGCGGGCGACGGTTACCGTCTTGGCGGCGCGGACGCTGGGCGCGAGGTGGACGTCGGACTTGCCGGTTGCCCGTTCCGACACGGCGCGCCAGCGGCCGGACTCGACACACGACACGGGGACCTCGAGCACCATCTGGGCTGGGACGAGGATCGTGAGGTTGAGGACGCGCGTCTGCTTCATGCCCAGCAGGACCTCGCCCTCGACGAGCAGGATCGGCTGGTTGGCTCGGTTGTGGACGCGGAGCTGGCCGACCGTGCCGGCCTCGCTGACCTCCTCGATGGCGACAAGTCCCATTTCGTGCGACTGCTGGTAGAGGAGGTAAAGGGGCGCGTTATCGCCGTTTGTAGTCTGCTGGCGACGCAGGAGCGGGATGAGGACAAGGTTGTCGGCGGTCGCCGACGAACCGATCCCGAGGGTCTCGACGAGGTCGTTGAGTATCTCTGCGTCGTTCATGACGGCCATGTTCAGAGCCCACCGCGACAGCTGGTTGTCGCGTTTCATTTGCGCCCTTAACCGGGTGATTCAAGCGGTGACATAATGCGGCCCTCGATGGCTCGCGACAACTTCGAAAAGCACGACCGGTTGATCCGCCTGATGCGCGAACTGGCACTGTTCCAGGCGCAGCCGCGGGGCCTGACTTCGGCGCAAATCGCCGACAAGGTCGGGGTGTCGCAGCGCCAGGTGCAGCGCGACATCGCGGCGCTCGAGAGCGAGTTCGGGGTGCCTTTCGTGAAGCAAGGGACGCGCTGGACGCTGATCGAGGGCTACTTCCTACCACCGGTCAACTTCACGGTGCCGGAGGCGATGGCAATGGTCGTCGGCGCGCGGTTGATGTGGCGGTACGCGGATCGCGCCAACCCGTTTGCCCAAGCCGCGTACGAGAAGCTGGCGGCTGTGCTGCCTGACTCGATGAAAGAGCCCGTGATGGAGGTGGCGGACGGGCTGGCGAACAAGCCGGAGGACGGTGTGTGGACGAAGATCTTCGCGGCGTTAACCTCAGCGTGGTCGGAGAGGCGCAAGGTGCGGATCCGCTACACGAAAGAGGACGGGGAGGCACTCGAGCGGGTGGTGTGGCCGCTGTTCATCGAGCCGACGCCGGCGGCGCACTCGCTGTATCTGATCGCCCACGACGAGAAGCGCAAGGGGACGCGGGTGTTCAGGATGGAGCGGATCTCTTCGGTGGTGGTGCTCGAGCAGCGGTTCTCGCCACCACTGGGATCGTCGCTGCGCAAGTTGCTCGGGCACGCGTGGGGGATCTGGACGTCGGACCACCCGGTCGAGGTGGTGCTGCATTTCACGGCGCGAGTGGCGGCGCGGGTGGCGGCCACGACGTGGCATGAATCGCAGGAAATGCGGGCGCTGCCGGACGGCGGGGTCGAGCTCCGCCTGGTAATCGCCGAGCCGACCGAGATCCGTCCTTGGATCTTGGGGTGGGGTAAGGAATGCGAGGTAATTGCCCCCGCCAGGTTGCGCGAATCAATCCATACAGAGCTTGAGGACGCAGCCGGCGCGTATGGCAAACCCGAGATGGCCCGGTCGATGGCTGGGTAGTCGAGAGGCACATGGTTGCAAGCCTCGGCTGCCAGCTGTCACATAGTGCGGCCTTATTCGCCGAATAGACGCTTTGTCGACCCACTATCTGATCGATCGGGATACAGGCGTTCACGTAATGGTTGTGCAGGACGGCGCCATCCGCGCGCTTTGCGGGAGGCCGCTGAGCAGCGCAGTACGTCCGAGCGAGACGATCCCGTCGGGCAGGCACCTTTGTCTGGAATGCCGGGAGGCAGGGCGCGATCCGGCAAGCGTTCCAAAGAAACCTCGTCGTGAGCCGCCGTCGCTACGAGCTGCGCTATATCCATGGCAGCAATCAGCGCTTGATGCCTGGCGTGGTCACGGGAATCGGGGCGTGATCGAGGCAGTCACTGGGTCCGGCAAGACTAGAATCGCGCTGGTTGCAATCGACGAGCATGTTCGGGGCGGTGGCACCGCAGCTGTGCTTGTTCCGACCATCGAGCTACTGCGGCAGTGGCGCCAACAGCTGGCTAAGTACCTGCCTGATATACAGGCTGGGCTACTGGCGACGGAGGTCATGCGAGCCTCAAAACGCATGAGGTGGTCGTCGCCACTGCTCAGGGCGCCGCGCGGACCGAACTCATTCCTCCCGGCGGAGCTTCTCGCGGTCTGTTGGTTGCGGACGAATGCCACCGGTACGGCGCCACCGCATGGGCGAAGGCGCTCGGCAACCGCTTCGCTAAGCGCCTTGGGCTGACGGCCACATATGAACGAGAAGACAGCGGGGTCGAGGAGGCACTCGATCCCTACTTCGGTGGCGTCATTTACAAGGTCGACTACAGAAAAGCGCTCCAGGATAGAGCGATCTGCCAATTCAAAGTGGCGTTCGCCGGCGTTGCGTTCGCAGCCAGTGAGCGCGCCACTTTCGCCGAGCATGATGAGCGTGCCAGCCATTTCAAGTCGGTTCTGCATAACGAATGCGGTTTGCCGCGAGAACCTTTCGGAGACTTCATCCTGGCGCCCAATCGCATCGCAAGCGACTCAAGTCACTTGGCGGCCGGCGCCGCCAGGAGTTACCTCTTCCATTTCGCTAAGCGTCGTGGGCTATTAGCGGCTGCAAGCGGAAAAATGACGCGCCTGCGGGATATTGCACAGGCTTTCCGCCAAGCGGACAGGTCAATTATCTTCACGCAGACACGGGAAGCTGCTTGGTCAGCGATCCGGGAGCTCCGCGCCACCGGACTCAACGGCGCTGTGTTGGATTCGACCATGGGCAGTTGGGAACGACAACAGATTCTCGCCGACTTCGAAGAAGATCGGTTCGAGGTCGTCGCTGCGCCGAAGCTTCTGGATGAAGGAATCGACGTGCCTGCTGCCGACCTCGCCGCGATCCTCGCGACCAGCCGGTCGCGGCGTCAGATGGTCCAGCGGATGGGCCGCGTTCTAAGGCGTAAGGAGGATGGTCGAATTGCACGAATCGTGGTCTTCTTCGTCGAGGACACGATCGAGGATCCCAGTCGTGGTTCGCATGAAGACTTCTTCGACCTTATCCTCCCGGCGGCAGAAGAGGTACGGCGGTTCTCTTCCAGCCCCGAAAATATTGCCGAATTGATTGGATTTCTTTCGGAATACCGAGGTAAGGCCGCCTGATGGACTCCGTGGCGACATCTTCTCGTGCCGAGGCGCCGGAGATAGGCCAGCCGGTCGAGGTTCGCGGTCGCGAATGGGTCGTAACGGACTCAATTGGTAGCGCCCTGCCACCCGACGTTTCGCCACGGAGCATGCTCGGATCTGAACGATCCGACAAGCGGAGATGGGTCTGAACGAAGGGGGCTGGCTTCCCAAAGGATTGCGCGTAAACGGAAAACGCGAACTAATCGCACAGCTACGCGCGTGGCTTACTGAGTCGACCGCTCCAACGATCGGGGATACCCGCTCGTTCCATGGCCGATTCTGGATAAGCGCCGACTTGAGCGGCTATCGTGTCAGGCTTGCCGCCGACACCACGCGCGAGGCCGTACAAAGAGTCGTTGATCAGGTCTCCGCCAACCCAGACCGGCCATGGCAGGTGGTTGCCAATCAGAGCGGTCGCATTAATAAGTTAGTCGTGGGGGACCGCCTTGAACCTGGTTGGTACGCCTACGTTACGAGAGCGCTCGAGACCGAGGCGACGATCTGAGATGCGGGCTTACCTGGAAGTCGCATTCCGCGGCTAGGCCGATGGGGCTGTCCTTGGACTTGTTGTTGAGAAGATTTGGCCGAACCAAAGGCGTTGAGATCAACACCCTCGGCCACGGCGCACGCAGCAACGTTTTCGATTACGACCATTCACGCGTAACAGCTCACGCTCGCCTCCGTATCGAACCGCGAGGCCCGCGCAGGATGCTCGGGATGTACCGGCCTTGTCGGTCCCTGCGGTCATGGACTCATCCGCAGGGTCAGCGAGTCATCTCCAGGATGACCAATAAAGAGCGCGCGCGGGATGAGGCTACGTACATCGCGGCGGTGTCGACCGGGTCGATCTCGCACACGATGACGACCTTGCTGTCGAGACCTTTGAACCGAAATACGTTCGTAAGGGTCACATCGTTGCGACCGGTGGGATGAAAGCAAAGATTAAACCGCCCGCATGCGCCCCTCGCACGACTCTTGTCGACCGCCACGCCAGTAAGGACCACTACATCGCGAGGACTCGTTTCGCCGTCGACGATGACATGGTGTAGAACGCGGCCCAGTTCCGCGGAGATACTCCCTTTTGCGATCATCTTGTGTTCGACAGCGACGCCGTTCTTCGGTCCCATCGGGGTGATGGGTTCGCCGTGGTAGTGGCGCATTACCTCGCTGAAGATCTGGTGTGTATTCCGCCAGTTCTCATATAGATGCAGATCCAGGACCCCTTTGGGGAGGCCCTGCGGGCGTCGGAACAGGCCCTGGTTGCTGTCATAGAAGACGTACATCCGGTCGGTATCCGATTTGCTAAGCAGGAGCTCCAGCGGGGGCCACCATGACGCTGCGAAGTCCTGGCCTTCATCAACGACGATGGCGTCGAAGCGATCGGTGCCCATGGTGACCGTTTCATCGAGGGAGGCGTGGATAGCGTCAAAGTCCTCCTGCTTCCATGGCTGAGCGGGGAGACGGAATCCAACCTGCTTGGCGCGGTCGACGCACAGTTGAGTGAAGGTCTTGATGGTTACCGCAGAACCAAACGAAGCTTGATGCTCTGCCACGAGATGAGTTGCGAGCTCTTTGTTGAAACACGTGAACAAGGTCGTTTTGCCCTGGGCCGCCAGCCGGCGTGCCGCCTCGAGCGCGATGAGTGTCTTGCCTGCGCCTGCCGGACCGGCTATGGAAGCCCTCGGTACCTGCAGGAACGCATTCAGGACCCCGTACTGCTGCGGACTGAGCCGGATGATTTCCTGGTCGGGGCCCTCGATCTCATCTCCCGGCCTTCGGGTGACGGATACCGTGTGGACAATGGATTTCACGACGAAGTCGCAGCCCGGAACTCCCAACTCCCTATCGGCTTTCCACAGGCTGTACGCATCCTCGAGCCGTGTGCGAAAGCGTTTCGGATCGGCTATGTCGTCCGCGTCAAAAACCAGCCGACGGTCGACACTCGGCATCGGAGCGCCGCGATAGACACCGTCAGGAAACATGACCGCGTGACCGAACGGGCCCCAGTCGGCCCGCCATCCGGTCTGGGAGGACAACCATCGGATCAAGCCATACTTCGCATCCGTCGCCTCATCGAACGGATCGCGAATCACGGAGTCGCCTGACGACCACTTGCCGCTTGGAGGGTCATAGCGAACCAATCCGCCTTTGACCTCAAGAACTAGGACTCCAGCCTGAGGATGAACGATGACGAAGTCGATCTCATCATCCACGGCGCGTCCTCGCGCGCCTTGCTTCAGAAGAGGGACGTGGTGAATTGCGTGGTACGCGTTCGGAAGCGCCCGTTCAAGGGCATTGAAAACTTTCCGTTCGCCTTCGCTCTTCTCGAAGACGATTTGGGCAGGATGCATCGTTGCCATCGGTTACGCCACCGAGGCGACGATCACCAGCCTGAAGACGCTGGAGGCCTCCCCTACGCTGATCGACTGGTCTGCTCGCAGATTGCCCAATCGGCGGTCATGCAGCCGGTGGCGCGCCGTTCATGACGCTGTCAAGGTGTTGGTTCACGGCCTCCGCAAGCAGCTGCCGGCGCGCAGCGAGAAACTCACGATAGTTTTCGACCCTCCAGAGGTCTGGTTGAGTTGGGATAGCGTGCCGCTTCAGGAGATCCGCTGAAATGTTAGGCAGATAGATTTCTGGCTTAGTTTTGCCGAGGTGCTTGTTCTTCGAACTGCTCAGGAAGGCCATGTTCGCGATCTCGTTGACCTCTTTCTTCTCGTATCTGCCGCTAATTACCGCCTTTGGAAAGATGTGATGAAATTCGATCTGGTGGCTGTTGCCCAGGTGATGCAATGAAAAGGCCAGACCGCTCTTCCAGTCTTTCGCCCCGCGAGCCCGAAGTGCGAGATAGACTGCGTTGAACAGCGGCGACCTGGTTTGCCTGAAGTCAAAATCATTGGGATTCAGCCGGGTTCGACCAAACTGCTGCTTGACGACCGAGAGCAAATCGGAAGGAACGCCACCTGAGTAGAGCGTCCCTAGGTCGGCGTCCAGGGTCGTTTCGGATGAACCGCTGTACCGAGCAAACATGTTTGCGACCAGGAACCAATGCTGAAGTTCTCTCTCGTCCACCTCCGAAAGTTCTCGTTTCCGAAGCATCGCGAAGACCGCGACCACGATCAGGAAGTAAGGCGAGCTCAGCAGGGCCTCGTCCCCGACGTTCCAGTTTTCGCGAAGAAGGTTGATGGCAAAGTCAAGGCCATCTTTTGCCTTCGGCCACGCCTCCTTGAGTCGTGCCGCGCTAACGCTGGCCAGACTCTTGAAGCGGCTCTGCCGAGTAGCGAATACCACCATGGCTCGGACCGGAAGGCCAATCTCCAGATCGAAATCAGACTTTTCGCAGTGGTCCAGGTAGTCCTCGAGTACGTCGAGCACCCCCTGCCACTTTGCAGTGATCTGGGCGAGTGCTAGATCTGAACTGCGCAGTTTGGTCCCACGCGAGTTCACGCGTACAAAGATCTCGGCCACCTCGTCGTACGCCCGGCTGCGCTCCAGGACATGCATGACGAACTCATATGACTGAATCGCTCTGACCGCTGCAAGACGTTCGGAATACCTGTCCCAGTCCTTGTGGTCGGAGTTAATCCCGATTGTTTTGAGAATTTGCGTGTCAGTCTTCGAAAAGACATCGGCGACCTTTACCCAACGCTTGTCGGCGAAGACTGCCTTCGAGCCGACCACGAAAGTCTTCGACTTGATAGCCTCCAAGACAGCCTTGGTCGCGGGCTGAGCATTGTCGTCGTCGACGTCGTCTTCATCTCCGTCTTCCTCAACCTCGGTCACCTCATCCAGGTGTGTTGGGTGATCCAGGTTGAAGGCGATGGTGACTGACTTGTCGTGGCCACGGACACGCACGGGTTCCCCTCTCATCACTGCAGCGAGTGAGGTTAGGCGCTGCTGACCGTCGAGAAGGAGTAGCTGCTCACCTTCCGCGTGGCGCTCCTCCTGGACAACAGCGGCGTCACGCTCAGGAGTCTCACGGGGCGAGTTCCATGCGAGGATCGACCCGGCCGGATATCGCCGGTATAAAGAGTCAAGGAGGTCGCGAACCTGAACCGCGGTCCAGACATAAGGACGCTGGAGCTCCGGAAGCCGTAACTCGCCACTCTTCAGTTTTTCGACCAGCACGCCTACTGAGACATCGCGCTTGTCAGGCATTAGTAACTCCTAACGACAAAGACGGGTGTGCGGGTGGCGGGTCGAGGATAGTTTTGTAGGGAACACCAGTCGCGGCCGCTATTGACATGGCATCAAAAGCCTCCAGGATCAGCCGCTTGGTCCTGTACTCGCCATACACAGTCTCGTCGTTTCGCTTGACAATCGGGAAGGTATCCATGACGTAGGCGACGTCGTCACGTTGGATCTCATAGAGGTGAAACAACGCCGCGTCTAGTTCGGAGCGAATGAGTTCCCGTCGTGCGATGTCCCAACGGAATACGGAGCCAGCGGCGACCGCGCTTGATATATCGACCGAAGTGCATGCAAGCTCAGTGCCGCGAAGCAACAGCCACTCAGCAAGGTAGGTATTGAGGTCCCAACGCGCTTGCGCGCCAAGAATGGCTGGGGACGGCAGCGGGAGCTGCTCAAAAATGAAGAAATTGGCATTTACGCCGCCCAATTTCTGACGCGCGACGAAGTCAAAGGCGAACGAGCAGAAAATTACCTCAAGCAGGGTCGAATGGGTAATGGAAGCGAGCGACGCGATAAAGCCGCTGTCGCCGACCGCGACGCTGGGAAGCCTTGCCGCCACTATCGAGCGCTCGTCAGTGCTACGGGCAACACGACGCCACACGACAGCCGGTGTTGTTGTCACATCGGTCGATGGCACCCAATAGCGCGGCAGTGCTGCACATCGTGGATCGGCCTTCTCTTCGTCACTCAGTTCGCGAGTGTCGTTGTCATTGACGTACGTTGCGAAGCGGTGGTCGAACTGGTGAAACATCTTGCCTTCGTAGAGCGGCAGAAAAGATTCGCTACCCCGGCGGAACACGTTGCCATTCAAGGTCCAACCATCTTCCGCGAGCTCCGCCCGTCGCTTGAACAGTGCCGAGTCGGTTGCCATGTCGAACATCCGGATGAATGAGACGCTCCAGGGGTTGCCGTCCGGCCGGGTTCTGTCGATGAGCACTGGTACCCGTGAGTAGATCGCCTTTGTAATTTCGGCATCGCGCTGAGTGCGGAAGATGGGACAGGTGCGCGTGTTTGGGTTAAGCAGTTTGAAGTCGACAGCAGTCAGTTGAAAGCGACGGTCGGGGTCATTAAGGTCCTCAACGCGATGGGCAAAAAAGACGAAGTCTGGCCTCTCGATTGGCCGCTGCAACCCAGACATCGTCAGCAAGCAGAACTTGTAGCTTCGGTGCACGCCTTCGAAAATTGGCGCGGCATTCTCGAAGTCGAACAGTGATACAAGCCGGCGATCGTCAACGATCGACTGAAAGAACTCCTTTGTGGTGTCGTCGGTCGCAATCCCGGTCGGCACGATGATGCCGGTCCGCCCGGTGGGACCAACAAGGTCGCGCATAGCTTCCGCAAACACGGTGTAAGTGTTCACGTCACCGCGGCCGCACAGTGGATACCGTCCCGACTCGCGTATGAAGTGGGACGCTGCCTCCGCGTCGTGAAGAGCCGACCGGAATTCACGATCGAGGTCGGGATTACCCTTGCGGAGCGCGACAATTGCGGCTTTTCGCCGTGCGCCAGGCATTCTGGCTAACTCGGCATCACGTTGAGCGAAGAATTCCTGCTCTTGGAGCTTGACACGCTCCCAGGGAGGATTGCCCAGGACAACGTCAAAACCCCCGCTCGCGAATACATCGGCGAACTCGACATGCCAATGGAAGAATCGGAACCGGGTCGTCAATGCCCTGACTGCATGCGCGTCAGCCTCGTTCACCTTGTCCGGCGCAGCCGCGAACTGTTGGCGCACCTCGTCGGTAATCTCCGGTTCGCCCGGTCTCTTAGCGGTCATGAAGGCGGCGCACCAGGCATCTGCCTCCAGGCGGGCTGCGACTGTGGAGGCGTCAGCCTGCAATGACGCCCAGCGCTTCTCCTTCTCGCGGAGAGCGGCCGGAGAATCGTCCAGCATCACGTCGAGGTTCTGCAGATCTTCGGCGATCGTTGGGACGGCACCCGTGGGGCGCCGACGTCCGAACGTTAGTTGACCATCGCGCTCCTGGCGATTCCGCTTCCTGAGGGAACTCACCCACTTCTTGTCATCGCCCCCGAGCGCCTTGAATGCCTCATCGGGTATCCCGGCCGTGACCAGCTGCGGAGTGGCGCCCAAGAGCGAGTGCCCACACCGGATCCGATGGTCAACGAAGGAGAGCGGACGGCCCGGATCGAGAGCCTCGATCCACAGGCTGACCTTGCACAGTTCAACCGCCATCGGGTTCATGTCCACTCCGTGCACGCAGTGACCGATAACGTCGCGCAGGGCTGCGGTCACATCCTTTGGGGACGGTTCGACCAGGCCTGTCCTGACTCCAGCCAGTCGCCGCGCGATGCGATGGGCGGCCGCAATTAGAAAATGCCCACTGCCACATGCCGGATCGACCACGCTTAAATCGAGGATTGCCTTTTCGGCGTCGGGCTTCTTCGCCGCCTCCTCGAGCACTGGGTCCAGAGCCGAATCCAGCAAGGACGTAATCAAGCTCGTCGGTGTGTAGTAACTGCCCGTCGTCTTGCGTTCGTGGCCACCCGCGGTCTGCAGCTCAAATGTCCCGAGGTCGGGGTTGATCCGAGGATGCAGCTCCAGAAGCGACTCGTATACGCCCCCAAGCTCCTCCGGCCCAAGGTTCCGATAGTCGACCTGACGCTTGGTGCGGTTGACCTCGACAAAAGTCAGGTGACGGATTGCGGTCAATAGATCGCGGTTGGCGAGGTCGCACCCTTCGATGGCGGCCACTGAGTCAGGCGACCAAAGAAAGCTTCCTAATGAGGGTAGACCGAGCGCGGGGAGCCCCTCGTCGCCGCCAAGGCCGGACATCACGAGGCGGAGCGATCGCCAAAGATCAGGGTGAGCTGTCGCTCCACGCCAAATGGAAGCAAGCCTGCGCAATCGGTCGACGGAGTAATACGCCGCGTACGTCTCCCGTGCGCCTGCGTCGAGGTCCTCTCGCTGGAGGAGGTTGCGGTCTTCAGCCACCAACAGAAAGATCAGACGGTAGACAACGCGCAGTATTTGCCGGTAGTACTCCCCCGCCTCGACGGCGCCAGACTTCAGGTCAGCCCGGAGACTTGAATTAGAAGGATGCCTCGCGAAACCAGTCCCCAGTGCTTCAATCGCCGCTTGCACGCCATCACGCAGAGTGTCGAGTGCGCGAACGCCGGCCTTCTGAGCCTCTTGGGACCAGCGATCCAGCCACGAGTCCCCGACGGGTCCGGAGAAGCGGCTCTCGTGACAGACGAGCCAGAGAAGCGCAAAGTCCGAATAGACTTCGCCGTCGAACATGTCCTCGAGGTCGAACTCAACGTAAGCCTGCCGAGTGAGCGCCGAATTGTCCCTAAGCAACCGCAGCTGGCGGCCATTGCTTACGACACCCCATCTGTGATCTGGAGAGTCGTTCAGAAACTCCTGGACGAGGCCGTGTGGGCTCGTTGTGGCAGCGCCGACCCGGCCCGGGGTGCGCCGATCAAGGTCCTGGCCAAACCCAACTAGATGAGCAGGCAGGCCTTCTGCGCTGACATGCGAGATCGCAAACTTGCGTCCCGCGGGACCTTCGAGTTCGCCGCGGGCCGTAGCCAGGCGGCCAAAGCCAAGTTCGTCGAACATGACCAACAGCCACCGCTCGCGAGTCTCGGTGGTTCCCGGTGCTCCCGTGGGGAGCTTGCCCAGAGCGTCCTTTAGTCCAGTCCATCCGGGAACTAAGCGGTTCCATGACTGGCTGATGCGCTCGTTGATTCGCTCATGCGGCTGCAGGTGATAATCCGCAGACGACATACCGCCAGCTACCCTGTCGGCAATCCGTGTCAGCTCGTCCGGAGGCAGCAGGGCTCCTTCTGTTCTAACAGTTACGAAAGCGCTGCGCTGCCGCGCCATCAGACAGCACTGTCAGGTAGAAGGACGTAGACGCCCAGGATGTCGGGCCGGTGGGCCTCGACCGCCGCTGAACCTCCTATGCCAGTGGCGGAGCGGACACGATTGTGAGACGCGACCAGAGCCTCGGCCCGTCGTTTGGCGTGGTCGGCGAGGTAGTCGGACCAGAGCTGGGAATGTTGGAGCGTAGCCGCTAGGAACTCTGACTTCTGGCCTTCGCTCACATTGCCGCTGGGAACCGCGTTTAGAAACGACTCAGCCGCATCCTTCCCCAACCACGCGGGAGCGTTCGGCGGACCCTGAAATGCGAGCAAATCGCATTCTTCGGCGAGAAGCGTTCGATCCCTACGCTTTGTACGGAGCGTCAAGTGGAAGCGATTGCGAACAACGATGAGCGTCGTTCTCGTCTGAACAGCTCGGCTTCTGATCAGCCCACATCGTCCCGCCGCCGGCTTATCGACGGCCGGATCCAACGCTGTGTCGAGGATGTAGCTCGCCAGATCAGCCACGAACGGATGCGTCCGCACCAGCTGGATCTGACGGCCTGTCGGCGGTTGCTCAAACGTCGCCTCGAGTCGCGGATCTACCATCGTCTCGCGCAGCGCTAATGGAGCTGAAGACACGTCGATCTGCAGTACGCCGTTGCCGGTGACCGTGCCTCCAACCGCTGGCACTGCCACTCGCATAAACGCCTTGACGTCCGCCGCCTCGCCGGCGGCTGCCCGAGCATCGCGCAGTTCCCTCGCCACCTCTTCCGGCTTGATCGACTCTTGAGCGAAAAGGGCACGTGACCTCTCCTCGCGTTCAGCCGCGCGCTCCCATTCTCCGAAGAGCAGTTCCTGCTTGGGCTTGAGCTCCTTGTCCAACAGGAGCAGTTGCTCGAATCCTTCGTCAGCGTGCGTCCGAAGGAGCAGTCCTTCGAGGATCGCTTCGACCACGCCTGCGGAATCAACCGGTACGGGCACCGATACACCTGTCGCTCTTCGTATGGCGCGGTGCTTGCGAAGCAGAACATCAAGAACGACTCCGTCGATGCGATTGTCTCGGCCATACATCGTTAGCACCCGAACGGTCTTCTTCTTCTGGCCGTAGCGGTCAACTCGGCCCTCACGTTGCTCATGCCTGGTTGGATTCCATGCCAGGTCGTAATGAACGACCGCGTCGAAATGCTCCTGGAGATTGATGCCTTCACTGAGGCAATCGGTTGCCACCAATACCCGGCGCTCAGATTTCGACAGCTCGAGCACCCTCTCTTCGCGCTCGTCCGACGGAATCGTGCCCGTGACGGCAACCACTTCAACTCCCTTGAGAGTGTCGCGGAGGCGCGACGCGAGGTAGTCGGCAGTTGGGATAAAGCGGCAGAAGACGATCGGACGGTAGCCGTCCTCCAGCATCTCCTTAAGAAGACTGGTGAGTCGCTGCAGCTTCAAGTCGGGCTCGCCGGCCAGAGCGCCTGCCTCTTTGGCCAACGCCTTGAGACGGTGCGAAACAGTCCCCTCAGGGTTCAGATCGAAGTCTGCACCCGGGTCGGAGTCCTCCACGTCCTCTTCGAGCACCTCGTCCATCACCAAGCCTCGGCCGATTGCGTCGGCAGCATCGGCGTCGGGCGTTTCCGCCGTTCGCGCACGATTCTTCAGAGTTTCGACAGCTGCGTCCGGACTTGATGCGACTGAACGGAGAAGGGCGAGAGCGGACCAGTAACGCACGCGCTGCCGGTGCAATCCGCCTTCCGTGTCTCGAACCGATTCGCGACAGAAGCGCAGGACTTTGTCGAAGAAGTCCTTGTAGGGCTTGCTCAACTGGTATGGCTCTTCACGCTCTTCGCGGTTGGGGAAAGGTGTCTCCGTGTCGACGTACCTGGTGATATTGCCGCGGCGACGCTGCACCATGACCTTCGCAAGCCGCCGCCGGTCGCCTTCACGATGCGGACCCGTAAGGTCATCCGGCAATCCCGCCAGGCTGGGATCCAGGAGGGCCAACAGGGACCTGAAGGCATCATCTTTTCCGCTGTGGGGCGTGGCGGTGACCAACAGCAGATGTTTCGAGAGGTCTGCGGCCAAGCCTTTGAGTAACTCGTGGCGCTGCTGGCGAGCGCCGCGGTGCTGGCCAGCGAGCGTGCACGTGTGGGCCTCGTCGACGATAACCAGCTCCGGACAGGTGCGCTGGAAGTCCCGCCGTCTCCGCTCGGCCTTGATGAAGTCAGTCGAAACGACTACAAACGGATGAAGGTCAAACAGTGTCTGCTCACCGACGCATTCGCGCTCCAGGCGAGCAGCGGTCGATGCCAGGACAAGCGTGGCATCGATGTGAAACTTGGAACTCAGCTCTTTCTGCCACTGCCCGGCCAGATGCGGGGGGCAAAGCACGGCCAGCCGCTGAACTACCCCGGTGTCAATGAGCTCGCGCGCTATGAGCGCAGCCTCGATCGTCTTACCGATCCCAACGTCGTCTGCGATCAGGAGGCGAACGGGATCCATTTTGAGGGCCATCAGCAAAGGCACGAGTTGGTACGGCCGGGGTTCAACGGCGATCCGGGCAAAGCTTCTGAACGGCCCGGCCCCCGACCGGAAACCGAGTTTGATCGCATCGCGCAAGAGCCTCGCGGAGCGGTGGTCGCCAGGGCGTGTGGGATCCGGAAGATCGAAGGTTGCGTGATTGACCTTTTCGAGCGACGTCAGGACTCCGGCCGTTTCGGCGTCAGTTCCACCGAGGGGCCTAAGAAGCAGGAGGTCGTCGGTAGACCCTGGGTTTACCACCCATTCCCGTCCGCGAGCGCGCACGAGCGCGCCCACCTGGAAGGTCACGGGGTGACCTTGATCGGACCGAACAACCACTCGTGTTGGGCGGCGACCTCATCCCATTGGTCCTCTTCCTCGAAACGAATCACGGAGAAGCCCGCGTCCTGCAGGGCAGCCACATGCGCCGCGTCGCGCACCGCTCTGTCCGGGAATATGTGATGTGGGCCGTCGACATAAATTGCCGCCCTGTCATTACCTGTGTACGTGAAATCCGGCCGTGTGGCGATCGTTGGCAGAAGCTCCTGAGCGCGATCTGGAAGCCTCAAGCCGGCGTCGTCGACGAACCGGACCCACCTCCTTTCCAGGTCCGAGTCACAAAGATTCAGCAGCCGCTTCACGTGCTCGGCACGGTCTTCTGGGCCAGGTGAGCTCTGGACTGCGGCGGACGCCAGCTGCTTCAGCAGCGGAGCCACCGCCTTCCGGTCGAGTATAGGGTGGTCCATCTGATTGCGGTACCCGAGAAGGCAGTCATAACAGGCGGCTTCGCAGTCCTCGTGAGCTCCGTCGGCATGATGCTTATCGGCGAGAGTGTCTGGATCGAAATGGCAGATTTCGAGAGCTGTGCGGGCGACAGCCGCGAACGCCACAGGGTCATCGACAAGGCGGCGCAGAACTCCCGCCCCACCCTCCGATGCCTCATATAGCAGGATCCGGGTTCGACGATCACGGGAGGGAAGGGGCTCGGCGGACAGCTCCTCGTCCTCGAGCTGATAACGGGCAGCGATAGCGACCCTGAGCGCCGCTTCGAGCGAAGCCAACACCTTCGGATCAGGGACGTCAGTGAAGGTCAGCAGTAGGCAGTTGCGATGATCCTCGACATAAGGGATCACTCGTTGAATGCGCTTTGCGTTCTTAGCGTCGTCGTCATCTTCTTCTTCGTGTTCACCCTTGGCCCAGTACCCACGCTCTACGTCAACGTTGTATCCCAGGCGCTGAGCTGGGTCGCGCCGCGCCCAGCCCACGTTGATCCGCCACAGCGTCGCCGCCTCTCCGTATTCGAGCCGTCCCAGCTGAGCAGCGTTGAACACGACCTGGGCGACCCTAACGCTCGGCTTGCCGCCGCGGTCGGCGAACCGCACCGAGCTCCAGACGTCGTATCCCTGCCGCTGGCGCTCTTCCTCGTCGGAGTTGATGCGGTCACGCCGACGGGCAAAAACGTGGCTCAGCCTGACGAGTGAGTCCAACGGTGCCTGGAGCGCAGCCCCGCAGCTCTCGCATAGGTCTTTGTCCTTACCGGAATGGAGATAGCCGCAGTTCTCGCATCTCTTCGCGACGTCGGTGAGAAGTGGCGAGTCACCCCCAACCTCGTTGCGATAAGGCAGCTGTATTTGGTTCACGACATACCGTGAGCCCTCGTGGTAGATGATGTTCCGCGGTCCGAATTCAGTGATCGCGATAAAGCGCGGCCTCTGCAAGTAATCGTCGGTGCCCCGCCCGCCGCGACGGCCAGGTATGAACGCCGACAACGGCAAGCGGGGGAAACTGTAGCCAGGGAGAAAGCCCTCACTTGCGAAGTACCGATAGCTGCTGAAGTCACCCTGCGCCCGATCGTCCCCAGCAGCCAGCAGCTTCAACTGTGCCTCTGCCTGTTGGCGCCGGCGCTCGGCATCGCGCTTGTCCTCGACAGAGCGGGTCGCGTCGTGGATGACGGCGTTCTGCGCCTTCGCCTGCGCCAGGGCGGATCGATAGAGGCCTCGCCAACGAGAACAGGCTGACTCGAATCTGATTGGAATTGATTCAACTGCTCGCTCGATCCACGTTGGGTGCCACCATGACGATCCAGCTAGAACAACTCCTACGTCCTCCAGCACCTCGTGGACTCTCGTGACCGCGTGACTCTGATGCGACTTGTCGGCCAGAGTGGCCTTGACGCTCTCGAGGAGCTGCATTGTCGGGTCGTCTCCCGCCAGGTCGAGGATGTCGGTCAGGTCGCGGCCCAAGCTCAGATGGGACTCGGCTAGCCATATCGCGTCGACGTGGCTGCGGACTAGATCTTCATTAGCCAGGTCCAACCTTGGTGGGCTCACGGTTCCGCCGGTCATCAAGCTCTGCCGGCGAAAAAAGTAACGATCGTGTGGACTACCAGTAGAGCAATAGGTAAAGATGTAGGCCGGGCTGGCGGGCGTACCACCGCGGCCAGCGCGTCCACTCCTCTGCGCATAGTTCGCCGCTGTAGGCGGAACATTGCGCATTCCAACCACATGAAGCGACGAGATATCGATACCCAGCTCCATGGTGGGCGAGCAGTACAGAACGGGCAAGCTGCCGTCGCGAAACTCATTCTCACGTTGCTCTCTGACATCGGCCGGAACCTGGGCTGTGTGTTCGCGCGCTCGGGCGACCACCCCGCCACCAAGTTCGGAGTATCGGTCCCGGAAATATGGATTCACCGCAACGCCCTCGGGGGGCAACCCAGGCATTCGGACGACGTCGTGGTAGCCGCGCTTTCCATCGCCAGCTACCCACCGGATTCCAGAAGCGAGCAGTTGATATCCCGGCGGACCGCCCTTTTCAATTGGCTTGGCTACCGTGACGAGGCCGGCGATCGACATTCGGTCCAGGAGATCCGCAAGTATCCGCTCGGCATCGTCCAGCTTTAGCTTGCCAGCGAAGTTCGGAAAGGTACTCGCTCGGCGGAGATACCGGCCGTAACCGCTGCGGCTGCTCAGGAACTCGACACCACCGAAGGACCCCTGGACCACCGGCCGCGGATACAAGATGCTCGCGTAGGTCAGGCGGTCACTGGGGTCAAGGGCCCAGGGTTCGATCAGATGCTGCTGCGATTGCTGGCGGATTGCCTCCTGCTCGTTAGCGTCCAAGTATTCGACCTTGATACAGAGTTGACGCCGCATATGGTCGAGAAGGGCCTTCGCGACCTTACTGCGCGTGGCGGGAGACGCCAACGCTAGGGCGGGGTGCAGCGCCGCCCAATGCTTCTCGGTGGAGCAAAGTTCTTCGAGCGATTCGTACCGGAAGGTGAGCAGGCCACACTGCTCCAGGTTCGGTGAATTGAGCCTCCAACCGCGCGAAATGTCCAGGTAGACCTGATATGCAAGGACGCTTCGCAACGCGCGCTCGGCATTTGTCTTGGCCGCGAACTCGGCCAAAGGGTTGGCGGCGTAGTCTTCGAATGTGACCTCCAAGTTGCTGAAAACAGCTTGCGGCAATGAGTCATGGCCCATTCCGTCTGGACCTGCAGCCTGGGCCGCCCGCAGCAGCGCGCGACGAACGAGAGTGCTCTGGACAAAGTCGTTGAAGTGGCCGGCTTGAAGAGACGCGTCCTGCCGGTTGTCACTGAAGGCCAGCACCTTTCGCGAATTCATGTCTTCATCGTTGGCTCGAAGCCAGCGGATGGTTGAAAGAGTGGCGATGGAAGTTGCGGTGCTGCGACCACCTGAGCCCAGGGTTGCGAGCTTCGAGAAGTCGCCCGTGCGTGCCGAATACGAAGTCCCGCAACTCAGGCACAGAACGAACGGCCGCGGCACGAATTGACACGCGACTCCGCCTGAATCTGCATTACCGTTGGCGCCGAGGGTCTCGCCCCATGGCAGGTACTGGCGGTAATGACTCTTTACCCTCCGCTTGTCGTTCGTCTCATCGATCCACTCTTCGGGAATGCGGTCAAGCAGCGCTTCGGTAGCTTCGGGCCAGGCTGGATCCTGGCGAACGTACAGATACCCATCCCTGGAATCTTTTGTGGGCGGTTGCCGATCGTCGAAATCACGCGGTTCCATGCGCTGGGTTGTCGCCCCTTCTCCCACTCGCCGGACGGAGTAGTAGTCGGCGCCGCATTGCCGACAGAACGCCAGCGGGAAGAGCACTTTGGATCGGTCCCCCGGCACAAAATGCTGGCCGTCCAGAGTTATCGACCGATCTTCCGGACTCTCGAGAGATGCGAAGACGGTGTCTCCGCGACTCAGAAACTGGTGCAGGCGAAAAGCGAAAGCCGGGAAGTCTGTGCCGGGCTGGTTTACGCCATAGCCCAGCTGCAGATGGCGCTCAATAGCGGCAGCGCAGGCCTGATGTGACGCTCCGATTAGCTCTCCTAATGTGGCTCCGGCCTCTATGAGAGGCGCCGGCGGTCTACGCACCAAGTTGCCATTTTTCGCCTGCAGTCCAAGAGTCTGCTCGATCCAGCTCGACAAAGGGTCGGCGACATAGTTCTCATATGTCCATGAAATCTCAGGGGAGACCGCTATTCGATTCTTCAAAGTCTGCTGAGCTGTGCGTTCCGCAAAGTCGACCTGCGGCGTGGCGCGCCTCAGCGTTTCGCCGATTACGTCCTCGGCGCTGATGTCCGTTCCAAAGATCAGACTCGCAACGTCAGCGACTTGATGTCGCTGCTCATCCGGCGAGCCTTCCCCACTGATAGTGGCAGAGGTGCCAACGCATCTGAGCTGCGAACCGGCATTGGTCGCTTCGCGCGTCCGTCGAATGAGCAGTGCAACGTCCGCGCCCTGGCGGCCGCGATACGTGTGCAGCTCATCGAATATAAGGAACCGCAACCCGGTCGCGGCACTCACGAGGGCACGTTCTCGTGGCCGAGTCAGGATCAGTTCAAGCATCACGTAGTTGGTCAACAGGATGTCGGGCGGTGACGCGATGATTTCGTTGCGCTCGTCATCTGACTCCTGCCCGGTGTACCGCTTGAATGAGACCGGACCCTTGCCATCGGGAAACCCGAGGTTCAAGAATTTCGTGAGCTCGCCCAGCTGACTGTTGGCGAGTGCGTTCATTGGGTAGACGACGATGGCCTTGATGCCTTTGCCTGGATGCCGCAAGACCTCGTCCACAATTGGCACGACATAAGCAAGGCTCTTGCCCGAACCCGTGCCCGTTGTCAACACGTAACTGCGGCCAGTCTTCGCGCGCCGAATCGCGTCTTCTTGGTGGCGATGGAGCCGGAGGGGTTGGCCTAGAGGGTCCTCATCAGTCTTGCGGCGGAACACCTTTGAGCAACCGGGGTGCAGCACCTGTTCGGCTACGAGGCTGTCGATCGTAGCGCCTGGCTCGAAGGACGGTGTGAGGCCCACGTGAGGGTCGGGCCAAAGAAGGCCTGAGCCAAGCTCGTCTTCGACCTTCTGCCTAATGAGTGCGTCTTTGATCGATATGAAACCGCGAACGTATTCGGCGTATTCGCCGACTACGCGCCGCCCCAAGTCGAAGACGTTCATCTGCCTTCTCCCACGCTTGACAGCAGATACTAAACAACTCGGTTGCGCTGGCCGGTGATTACTTCATAGCGGCTCCCGACACAGGCTGCAAAAGTCACTGACAACGCCGGTCTCGGCATATAGGTCGATCGCAGTAAGATCCGCCACTTGCAGGCGGACGAGGACGGTTAGGGCTGCCTCCCGCACACATGCTCGGCAGACAGGTTGCGCGTCAATGGAATTGCCGTGGCGATCGAACTCGACAAGGCTGAAGTACGCAGCTCCAGGCCAGTAGGCTGCGCCCAGTTTCGAATACTCGGCGGCTGCCACCGTACGCTCGACCTTCGAGCGTTCCGTCGCACGGTCGTCGGACACACCGGAACGCTACGAGTCAAAGTCGCGTGGGCAAACCCAGCCTGTTAACGCACCTCGGAGCCCGCTTAGAAATTGGGGGCCGCGCTATGCGAATCGATCTGCGCAAGTCGAATACGCTGTGGCCGAGTCTCGCCTGCGGCTAGAAGCGATCAAATCGTCTTTTTAGGTAACCGCGTTCCGCACACACTCGAGCCCACGCAGCAGCATCTACTCGCTTGAAGTTCCGGCCACGGACTTGGCAGATTGTGCGCCAGCAATGATCTTCAACAAGCGCCTCCGCTGGAACTGCGACGCCATTCGTGTCGCTCAGAATCTGAGCAACCGGGACGGCACAGTAACACTTTGTCCGCGGACTCCAGGCAATGGGTGAGCCCTCGCATCGTCTTACTCGTTGCGGTGGCTGAGTAGCAGTCCACATACGGTTGCGAAGTAGGGGCCGGCATATTCGGTTGTAAACGTGCCCAATCGACGCCGGGAGGCGTCGATGCGAGGTTAAGTGTCGAGGGCGTGGTCCTTTTGAAGCTCGGCCGCTCTGGCGTGCTGTCCCGTCTCCAGGTATGCAGCCCGTAGCTTTCGGGCTAGGTCTTCCCGGTCCGGCTGCCGCTCCAAGGCCAACTCCAGTAGAGGAATAGCCTTCCTCGGCTCCTGTCGCGCGATATGGTTCGCCGCCAAGGCGCCCATGAGGTCGACTCTGGCCGTTTCCGACAGCTCACGCAGACTCCTTACGTACTCACGCGCCGCGCCACGCCCGCCGTTTGTTTCCGTTTCGATCGCGTCCCATCCAGGCAGGAATTCACCTTCGGTCTCGTCGAGCATCCGATGCGCCTCAGCAATGAGGTCGCCGGTAAGCATTCCGTGCTTGTCTGTGCACAGCCTGGCCACTTCTTGTAGTCGAGCGATGTCGATGCTGCAGTTGCTAAGGTCGATTCCGATTTCGTTGCGGTCGACGACCAAGCGCGACGACAGTGCCGTCGGCAACTCCCGCTTCAACATGTCGTCGATTCGGTTCCGCAGTCGCTTGTTTTGCTTCGTCGGCGAAAGACCAGGCGAGACCTCCTCTGCGAAGGCGACGCGCTTGACGCGACCGTCAGGCTCGAGTAGCGCACGCACGAACAAATACAGCCAGATGAACGCGAGCACCTTCTTCGCCATCAAAGCCGGCCCGTGATCCTGGCTTGCTTGCAATAGCTCCAGCCTTCCGAAGGTCCGAATCCTAAGATGGCCCGGGTCGGCAACTGCGGAAGAACCAGCCTCACCATCGGAATCGTCTTGAACTTCCTCGTCGTCTGCATCCGATCCGGCTCCGATCGGCTCTGCAGCGCCATCGCCGTTCGACCTTGCGATCGTCTGCGCCAACGCTTGGCGTTCCAACCACCACTTGACGCTGATCAGGGGTCTGGCCTCGACCCTCGCCACACGGGCCTTGGCAGCCGGCAATGGCAACTCGCAGCTGTTCAAGCGGCCGTGGAGCTCAGTCTCAGTCATCGCTCCCTTCAGGTGCGCCGCGAGCAAAGCCTTTGGGCTGTCCTGCCAGAGGCTCAGTCGTTCAACGCGAAGCTGGGCGGATCGTTGCTCAGCAACCCTGCTGGCCAGATACAAGGGCACTCCGAGTTCGAACACGTCCGCAGCGTCCGCAAGGGACTTACGCATGCCTTCCGGCGCCTTTCGATAAGTCCAAGAGGGAGGTTCGAACAACCACCTGCGTCGACCAGCTTGCAGATGCGAGAAGCGCTTGAGCAAGTGATCGAGGCCACGCTTGGGCACTAATAGAAGGACGAGGACGATAACCGCTCCCGCCTCGAACCCAGCGATCAGTTCATGCGGCATTGGGTCTCGTCCTTCACGGCAACGTCGGGGACAAGCCGTCGTGCGATCTCACTGATCGCGCCGCCCGCTCGAGATTCGGGGCGCAGGACCCATGGGAGTTCCAATGCATTGCCTCGAGATACGTCCTTGGGAATCAGCGCCACGTTGGCGAACGCGGCGGCCAGGAGTCCTGGAATCTCGGTCTCGGCGCTGGCTCGGTTGACCACGAGGGCGAAGCGCGAGTCGAGTCCGTATTGCCAAGAGGTGTCCGACCAAGGAACAGCGGCCCGGGCGGATTCCGCCGTCGACAGTCCGATCAGTAGCGAGACTTCGCTCGCATCGAACGCGGAGTCGGTAAGCCAGCGGTCGCCGGGAGGGCAGTCGATCAGGATCAGGTCATAGACCTGCCGGAGGGCCGAAACCAGTAGCCGAAGGCAATGGCCGTCGAGGGCGCCATCCGATATGCAGATAACTTCGCAACCTGAAGGATGTCGCTCGGCGAGCTCAATGACGTCCTCGCCCACCGTCGCCAGGTGGCTTCGGCAGTAGTCGGTAAACGGTCTTGGGTCCAGACCGACGGTGCTGGTGAGAGGGCCGCTTCTAAGAACGCAGACCGGGCGGGGACGACGCCCGTCAACGAGCCCAACGGTAGCAATCTCCACAGCGAGGTTGAACGTGATCGACGTACAGCCTGCCTGGCCTTCGAGGCCGTGAACCGAGATGATCGCCGGCTTTCGGCGGCATTGCGGGACCATCGGTTGTGGAACGACGGGTTCCGGCACTGCGGCCTCAGCAGACAGCGACATCGGGCGGGGAAAAGCAAATTCGATCGCTACTGCCGCGCCGATGAGCAGGAGTGACAGAACGACAGCTGGAAGCCAAGCGAAGGCGAGCCCCTCATCCAGGAGCGGCACGGGGATCGAAAGCAACGTGGTGATGATCACGACGACAATGGCAAGTGCGATGGCAGTGCTGAGGCGGATGGTACGCATCGTCCTATTGGCCATAGGAAAAGATCGCGCTCCTAGATTCGCTCAGAGTCGCCGTGCCGAGCACCATCAGCTGAACGGAGATTCTTCCCGTGACCGTGACACGAGGACCGCTGACGGTCACGATCCACGATTGCATGCCCGAGAGGGAAGCAGCCTTCATCGCCCCGTCGACAACCGCCTTCGCAGCGACCGGATCGAGCCTGACAGTCTGGCCGTTGCTACTCCGGTAGGCCGCAACGTCAATCGATGACGCTCCGTCTTCTGCCGATGCCTGCAACGTCTCACCCAGCTGCGCATAACTCGAATCGACAAGTGCCGTATCGATGACGAAGACCGATAGCGGCAAGAACAAAAAGGCCATCACCAGCGCGGACATGACCAGCACCTGGCCGTTCTCTGCGTCGTCGAACGTCATGGCGTCCGGCTCCGATACGGCTCTATCAGCGCGTGAGCCTGCCAGGTCAGCGCCACCCTTCCACCGAGCAGCTGCGAGATGCCTGGAAACGCGGTCAGGTTCACATATCCCCGGGCCGTCACCGTCAATGTCGATCCGCGCTGGAACGAGCCGGTATCGATGGTCACCTGGAAGTTCTCGACCTGCGTCCCCTGGATGGCTTCTGCGGCTGCGGCCTGGCCGTACTGCTGAGCCGCAGCTGCGCTCGGCGCACGCGCAGCCGCGAAGGCGGCCTGCGTCGCGGCAGACCGAATTGCCATGTCTTCCCCGACGATCTGACCAACAGCCAGAAGACCGAAGGCGAACAGCATCAGCATGAACGCACTCAACCCCCACTCCACTAGGGCCTGGCCTGATTGCCTGTTCATGACGATCCCGGCTCAAATTGCTCGATCGTGTGAATCGAACGAGCCTGCACCGGAAGACGGGTGAAGGGAGGGAAAGGAATAGGCAGTATCGCCGGCGCATAAGTGCTCGCGGTGACGACGATGAGGTTGCCCTCCCGCGTGACGGTGACCTCGACCGGCTGCGCGCCCGGCTCCAGCTTTGCCCACAGCGTCTGCGTTTCGAGCTGACCGTCGCGCGGCTGGTGCCCGACCAGACTGGCTTGATAAGCGCCCTCTCGAGCCGCGAGCTCGAGACTCGAGCGGTAGTTGAGGAAGATCGCGACCTGCGCCGTGACGACCACCAGCAGCATGAGGAGGCCGACCGTAAGAGAGAACTCGATCAGTGCCTGTCCCCGCTCGTTCATAGCCGTGCCAGCGTGCCCATCAGCGGCGTGAACACGAGGAACATCACGAGCACCAACAGCGGAAGCACAAAGAAGATCAGCGTGGGCACGGTCATCAAGACTGGAGCTCGCGTGATCCGCTCGCGATAAGCAGCGTGCCAGGAGGTGCGGGCTCGCTGGGCGAAATCCACCAGCAGGGAGGACATCCCAGTCCCGTACCGATGGCCGACGCGGAGGCTATCCGCAAGCCGGTGCATGTCGTCGATGCCATATCGATCCGCGACTTCGTCTACCGCTGACTCAAAATCGATGCGCCGGACCTCTTTCCGGCGCAAGGCCTCACGCAGCAATTCAGCGGCGGGATCGGCATAAGTGCCGACTGCGGCAGCAAGCGCCTGCTCGGCATTGGCCGAACCGCTGTCCAGCAGCACACGTGCGCCCGTCAGCAGCCGCGGTACGTCCTTGCGGATCGCGGCGCGGATGCTGGCTACTTCAAATCTCCACCTCAACCACAAAGCAATAGCGGCAGCAGCTGCCACTGCCAGCGCAATGAATGGCGAAACGACCGCGAACTGGGTAGCTCCCGTTGCGATGGCGCCTAAGGTGGCGATGACAAGCACTCCGGCTGCAGCACTGCCAGCGACAACGGCCAAGCGACGGAAGGCGATCGCATGCGAAGCCGGCGCGCTTGAACTTGCGAGGTTCAATAACGCCAGGTCCTGATCCGGGAGGATCTTGACCCCTGCTAGGGACCCCTGACGAACCAGGGCGAATCGGCGCGGCTGCCTCGTCGCATCGTGCGCACGCTGGAACGACCGCCGGTGCACGATCCACTCCTCGGCGGTCATTCGCCGCGGCCAGGCTATGAAGAGCCAGGAAACAGTGGCGCCAGTCAGGGTTGACAGCGCCAGCGCTCCAACCAGCGAAGGTGTCACTGCAGCGACTCGCGCAATCTCAAGCGGCTCTCGCGCGGAGGCAGTGACATGCGCTGGAGGATCCCGTAGCCAAGCGCCATCCAGCCGATGGCGAGTCCGAACACAACCTCACCCGCAGGAGTTCGAAAAGGCGCCAGCAACGATGGCGCGAGCAGCTGCAGTGTGACTAGGAACACCAGCGGCAGCAGCGCAAGCAGCACCACCGACGCTTCGATGCCAGAGCGCAATGCCTTCGCCTCCCGCTGCAGGCGCAGCGTCTCCGACCAGTCGCTGACTACAGCCTCGAGTGCCGGGACGAGCTTGCCACCCTGCCGCCAGTGCAGCGTCAGCGCAAGCACCACGTCGTCGAACAAGGGATCGGCGATGCGCTCGCGTATTCTCTCGAGTTCGCGAACGAAGGCCTGGCCCGCCGGGCCGCTGCCACCAGCTAGGACGATTTCCTTGAACAGGGGCCGGACTTCGAAGGGACCTCCATCCGCCAGCGCCTCGAGCATGGACGTCGCGTTGCCGGATCGCGACATAACCGCAATGCCGTGACGTATCGCCTCAAGAAGCGCTTCCTGGCGGCGAGCCTCAGATGTCCGCCGCTTGAACTCGAGCCCGGTCCCGATCAGGTGGTACACGACAAGAAAGGCGATCAGGCCCAGGACCGGCAGGCCAAACCATTCCCAGGCGATAGCTGCGGCCGCGATGGCGAGTCCTATTCGAACCGAAATCCAGGCGGGGACTGGTATTGACTCCAGACCTGCCTGTGCGAGAGCGATCCGCACAGATTCCGGCCGGATGAGCCCGCCGATCCTGCGATTCATCCGGCCGGCAGCGGAAGTCAGCTCGTCGGCCACAATGACTGCGACACCGCCGAAGGCGATGGTCAGGCCGACAATGACCAGGACGGTTCTAAGACTCGCCATTCCCGATCACCTCGCGAACCACGTCGTCGGGATTGATACCGGCTGCCAGCAGCTTTCTCCAGATCTTGTCTGGCATGTGCGCGACCGCTTCACGTCGCCAGTCCCAGGAGTCGTCCAGGACGCGATAGCTGGCGACGTTGGAAACAATCGGTGCGCCCAGATCGTTCTCTCGGTTTTCGGCGACAAAGGCGAGTGAGGCAAGGCGCCGAAGTTCCTTGTCGGCACGGTGGTACGCACTCAGATGCACGATGAGGTCGACGCCGCCACCAATCATTCGGCGCACGACGTGGGGAGCAAGGTTCTTGTCAGCCGACATCGCCAGCACCTCCAACCGATCGAGCGCCGTTTGCGGGTTGCTGGCATGAAGCGTGGTCAGGCTTCCGTCGTGGCCACTTGACATGGCGTGGATCATGTCGAGCGCCTCGATGCCCCGGACTTCACCGACGATGATCCGCTTCGGCCGCTGGCGCAACGCGGCACGTTGAAATAGGTCCTGCATCGTGATGCGGCCGGCGCCCTCGACGTTTGCGTCACGTTCTTCGAGGCTGAAGAACTGCGGGCGGAGCTCATGAAGCCAGAGCTCGGTCTCGGTCTCGAGTACACAGGTGCGCTCGTCCTCGGGGATCATCAGCGCAAGCACGCGCGCCAGAGTCGTCTTGCCCGTTCCTGTTGGCCCGCTGAGGATGATGTTCAGCCGCGCCGTCACGGCAGCTTCCAGGAGCGGCACGGCACGAGAAGGGATCGTTCCTGACCGCACCAGGTCGGCCAAGCTGAGGAAGCGGCGAAGCTGTTGCTTTCGAATGGTTACGACGAGCGGCTTCGCAATAGGTGGAAGCACTGCGTTGAGCCGGCTGCCATCGCGCATCGTGACCGTGACCATCGGGCTCGACACGTCGAACCGTCGCCCCGACTGTTCAGCGTAGAAGCGGACGACGCTGATGAGTTCGTCCTCGGACTCGAATAAAGGCGGCAACGGTTCGCGATGGTCGCCGTATTCCAGATAGGCGTGGTCGAGGCCGTTCATGTGGATGTCTTCAACGCCTTCCTTAGCCAGCAACTCGCCCAGTGGCCCCAGGGCGCTGTGTTGGATGTATAGGCGTTGCCGAATTTCCCACAGCTGGACCTGGGAGAGCTGGGGTAACGTCGAAGAACGCGCTGTAGCAGCGTGGTAATCGCGTACGGCTTTGTCGGCCAAACCGAAGATGGCCCTGTCGTCCGAGAACTGCGGTTTCGGATCCTTGCGCTCGCGCAGCAGGTCTTCGAGGCTCTTCTGGAAGGCCGGAAGGATGTAGGTCTCGGCCTGCCTTACCTCGTCTGTTGTGGCTTCGAGAATCTGCATGTCACCGCCTCTCCACCGCGGTGAGATCGACTGGAGTCAACGACTCGCTCAATAAATCGAAGGCGCGGCGCGCCGTGAGCGCCTGCGGTCCGTGATGTTTCTCGTAGCGGGGATCGGCTGTGTGGATCTCCGCCATGTTCAGCGCATCCACGGAATGCTGCAGATCGACCCGCGTCCAGTAGTCAGTCGTCTCCGGAAGAGTGCCGCCCGTCGAGAGCCCGTACTCGTCCGCCGCGTAGCGCTCGAAGTCGGTGAACGCTCGCCCGTTGTGGCGATTGACGACCAACGCCGCCTTCTTGAGCCACGCGGCGTCTTCCCTTTCGGCCTCCCAATAGCGACGTTCAAGGGCGGCTGTACCGCGCGCTGTAGGTGTGACCACCCACAGCAACCTGTCCAACTCGACGGCCGCCGTCAGCGTCGGCATCCGACCGAGGTCGATCACGACATGCTCGAAGTGTCGCGACGCTGCGTCGATCAGCCCTGACAGGAAATGCGGTGTAATGCGATCGACGTCGTCCCGGCGGTTGATCCCTGGCAGCACCGCGATGCGATCTCGTACGCCCGTGTGCTGCTCGAGCTCGTCACGCTCGACCGGTGCCAATTGCGCCTTGTACGCGAGGTCGAAGATGCCGACCTCGGGATCGACATCGAGGATGGTCGCGATCTCGGGGTTATCGAGGTCGAGATCGATCAGCAGCGTCCGCGCTTTCGCGGCCATCACGGCTGCCAGCCCGATGGCTACCGTGGTTGCCCCATCGGCGCGTGCCGAGAAGAGACCGAGAACCGTCATCCGGATGCCCCACCCGCAGGGATTCCTTGCTGTATGTCTCCGGGTTGCATCGTCGCGAGGACGATCCCGCCGTGGTCTGCGTACCAGACGACCTGTGGAAGGAGCTTCGTGGGGATCCAGAGCTCGGCGGACCCCTGCCCAGCTTGAAGGACGCGAACGTCCTGCATGTAGACGATGTCGACCGGTGCGCCATTCTGAGCCGTGGCACTGACCAGGAGAAGGACGTGATCGCCAGGCTTGAGGTCCGCCGGCATGATGCGGATCGGCAGTTGTGCTCTGACCATTCCGCGTGTCGACTGTTGTGACACGACCCCGGCTGGAATCAGGTCGCCCGCCGGCACGTCCAGTGCCGCGGTCTGCCCGATGATCCGCGAGCGGTCCGTATCGCGAATCAGCGTCGCAAGGACACCTGGGTCCTGCGTCCGGATAAGCGACGTCGTGAGCTCGTCGGCGGTGATGACGTCGCCGGCCTGAATCGCCCTGGCCGCACGCAGCACAGAGGCCATCTGGTTGACGTCGGCGCCCGGGCCGAGAACGACAAGCGAGTAGGCCGCAAGCGCCAGGCCGACAATTAACCCAAGCAGCGCGCCCAGGCGCCATCGACGCTGCACGGTTCCGGCCACCAGGCGAAGAGGTCTCGATTCGGCTCTCGCGCTCATTGCCCTGCCACCGCCTCCGGTTGCAATTGATAGACGACGTACTGCTGACTGATCGGACGTGTCTTGACGCCGAGCGTCTTCCACGGTCCACCATTGACCGAGTAGGTCACGAGAAATCGAAGGATCGCGATCACCGTGTAACCGTTCGTCACGCGATACGTGTCCGTCTGGTACAGGTGTTGGATGTCGCTCTGTCTCGGGTATGCCTGACCGAGGTCGAGCGAGTCATAACCCAGGCCGTCGCCGAACTCCCAGCTGATGCCCTCCAGCCGAGCTCGCACCCGCACAGTTAGCGGGCCTGAAGCCGCAACCGCGTCTTGCATCGATGCGCTTCCGCTGAGCCAGAACCATGAAGGCAAGCCAGTAAGGCCAGCGCTTGGATTGATCCCCAGCCTCAAAACTGGCCATGGCTGCCGCGAGCTCGCCTCGTCCGCAAGTGCGATTTCCGGAGTTGTCGGAGGGAGCAGGCTGTCGGTCGGGTTGGGGACGCAGACGATGCCGAGGGAGTTGCCGTTCGAGTCGTAGACGTAGTAGCCCGTCTGGCCGGTGGGACAAACTGACGCCGGTATTTGCGCGCAGGGATTGCTGATTACGCCGTTGCTCTGCGCAGGGCACGAACCGGGGGCCGAGTTGTAGGGAACCGGCCGGTAGTTGTAAGTCGGTTCGGTGGCAGTTGTCCCAGGCCCATTGGGTTGGGTCGACGCAGTCGCGGTGATGCCATTGGGGTCGTAACCTGCCGACCCCTTGCTGACGACCGGTCCAGTGCTGACCGGACCGACGCTCACCGTCCCGCCATTGCCAGGATCTTCGGCGAACGCCACGATCGGCATGAGAAGCGATGCGGCGATGGCGGCTATCGCGGCTGGCCCAAAGCGGTAGGGCTTCACGACGAGACTGTCTCGGTCTGGACTTCAGCGTCGGTGATCAGATAGCGACCACCGACCAACACCATCCAGAACTTGTCGTCGAAACGGATCGTGTACTGCCTGATGACCTGGCCGTTGGTCAGGCTCGTGAGGGTGATCCGCGAGGTCCCGACCTCCTCGACGCACCACGTCACCGAGGCGTCATTCGGGTCCGCGAGCTTCCCCGCGCGGACCGATGTCAGCTGGTTCGTGAAGTCCTCGGACACGCCGGCCGCGCGGTTCTGCGCAAGGGCGGCACGGAGCTTGGTCAAGCGATTGCCCGTGTCAGCTCCGGCCAGGAGGCTCCCGTCGGCCGCCCGGTCTGCCTGCAGCTCTACCTGTCCATCCGCAACGAGGTCGTTCTTCACCTTTGCGGCCTCGGAGGCGCTGACGATGTCGCCGCGATCGGTCGGGTTGAAGGGGTTCTGGTAGTACCCCGCGGGAGGCCAGGGATGTAGAAGTGGGATGTTGACGTAACGAAGGTCACCCATGTGACCGGTTGCCCCGAGGACGGCAACCGTCCCAAGTATCAGAACGACGACGGCGGCCGCCAGTCCGGTCCGGGCCCAGCTCCCTAGGACCGCGTTTCTCATCTCAAAGCCTCGCGACCTGGCGGGTCTGGTGAGCACGGCTTCAACCTGCCCCTAAGCCTTTAGCGGCATCTTAACGCCGCCAGGCGATCTTTCACGGGTCGACCTGGCGCCGAACCGTTTCGTCGTAGAGCATCGCCGACGGTGGCTGCCACGATCCTCATCACAGCCTCAAGGATTCCTCAACTTTTCTTGAGGTTCGAACGCCCGGATCGGGTCCGATCCGTTCGTCGGCCACGTCGTCCCATGGGCTGGAAGCTACAGGCATGGCGACTTCCAAACGACTTCTCGGGCGACTTCTCGGCCCCAATTGGTGCGTTTCGGGCATCGATTCTGAGTTCAGCGAGGAACGCCCGAAGAGGCAAACGACTTCCAAACGACTTCCGTAAGCCCTCCGCCCTCCACGACGACGTCCAAGTCGGCGGCCTGACCCCTAGAAGTCGTTTGGAAGTAGCCTCCCGTCTAGCGTCGGGCCAACACATCGGAAGGAGGCTCGGCCATGATGCAGTTCACCGAACAGATCCAGATAGCGTTCGCGGAAGTCACCCGATCCGGAATCCTCCGTGGCGTGGCGGACTTACCTGAACGACTGCGTGACTTCGAAGCAGACGGATGCGAGTTGGACAAGCTTTGGGCGGAGCTGCTTCAGAACTACCAGAGCGGTCCCCGACAGGCCTGGGCGGCTGTGCTACTCGAGGCCATGCGTCCGGATCTGGCCGCCGCAGTCGCCGCCGTGCCTGCCTTTCCGCCGGTGATAACTAGGGAAGATTTCGCACACCAGCTCATGGCCAACGTGCTGGTGGCTGCCCTGGATAGTCCCGCCGATCTAGCCCGCTGGACTCCGAACCGGCTCATATCGAGGGCCTCTCAGAACACCCAGAAATGGCTCGCGCGCGAGATCCGCGGATTCGCCAAGCGAGCCGGATACGTCGACCAGAAGGCAACCGCCAAATCGGGCTTGGGCCTGCTAGGCCTTCTCGTCGAGCTGGAGATGTCGAGCAATCCATCGGTGGGCATGGTCGTCCTCTATCGGGAGGAGGTTCTTGGCGAATCGCTTGCCGAAATGGCGGCCGAATGCGGGCTGTCCGAGAACGCCCTGCGCCATCGGCGCCGGCGAGCTGTCGAACGAATTCGGCAGGAACTTGCCGCGGCCTGATCCTCAACGGCTCGACTTGTGGCTCATGGCGAGTCGCAGCTTGGGGTGGCATAGTCGAGCAAAGCCACCCGTAGACTCGTGGTCCGATGCCAACGTTCACGCCAGCGCGCCTGCTCGCGGTAAAAGAGATCCCTCATCGCGCCGACTGGCTGTACGAGCCAAAGTTCGACGGCTATCGAGGACTGCTGGTCAGCAACGCTAGGCGTGCAGGCTCGGTGTGGAGCCGGAACGCAAAAGACCTCGGGCGCTTTTTCCCCGAGCTAGTCGAGCTGGCGTCGCGGCTACCTCCAGATACCGTTCTCGACGGTGAGATTGTTCGCCCGATAGAGTCCGGCGTGAGTTTCATCCGGCTTCAGCAGCGACTCATGGTCCGCCACAGCGAGCGCGAGAAAGTCGGCCGCGAATCGCCGGTGGCGTTCGTTGCTTTCGATCTTCTCCAGCGCCGCGGCGAGGACATTCGGGGCCATGGGTTGCGCGCGCGCCGGCGCGACCTCCAAGGACTCGTAGAGCGCCAAGGCGATCAACTATTGCAGCTGGTCATCCAGACGGCTAAGCGTGATGTCGCCGCCGGCTGGCTCGATCCTTCCCTCTCGATGTCCGGTATCGAAGGCGTGGTCGCCAAACGGGATGAGGCGTATCCCAAGCCAGACGCCAGGCGATGGCGAAAGGTGCGTCGCGTTAGCACGATGGAGTTCAATGTCCATGGCTTCATCCCAGAACGGGATGGCGCTTTACGTCTGGTTCTCGCAGCCAAGACTGGCGACGGGACGCGAATCGTCGGAACGACGTATCCCATCGCTGCCGACGATTCGCAAATACTGCGCCCACTCATCGCCGCATCGCCGCCCGGAGAGAGGCGGATATGGGCCCCATTCGAGAGTGAACGGCACGACGTCTGGTATCAATTGCCGGCAGGTCTTGTTGCAGAAGTCGTCATCACAAACCTCGATTCCAACCTCTTGCGCCAGCCTGCGCGGTTCATGCGGTGGCGATTGTCGGGGCCGCCTCCGGTAGTGGACAACCTATTCGCTCGCGATTGACGCCAGCGCGCAGCTCGACCGAACCATGGAGGCAAAGCGACAAAGGAGCCAGACCAAAATCTCAGCTCTGTTTGTCATTCGCTCTTGGCTGGTGCGGAACGCTATGAATTGATGTGGCGTATCGGCGCCCATCGATCTCGCTCACTTTCCAAGCGCATCGACACCTACGACAGAAGCTCCAGCCTGCCGGACTACGAGTTGCGTCGGTGAGCGTGCCTGGGCAGCCGGCGCAAGCGCAACGGCCGTCGGCGAGTAGCGCGCTGGCGTTGGCATTGTCGAACATGCGTTCGGCATCCTAGCGCACCAACCGAACGGCGGTCCCTGCCGGAATACGGAAGTCGCCCAGAAGTCGTTCGGAAGTCGTTTGCCCGCGGCCGCTTTTGCCCTCATCGATATGGATTGTTCGGGCATGAAGAACCACAACCGTGCCCACTACAGCGCATCGGGCCTCGCGGCGAGTGCGAGCGCGATTCTGCTGACCGTCCTCCTCGCCGTCCCGGCATACGCCGCGTCCGACCTCAACTCCGTCATCGACTCGGTGCGTGATTGGGTCGCTGGACTGCTCATAGCCCTCGCGACACTCTTCCTCACCGTCGGCGGCGTCCGTTACCTCACCGCCCAGGGCAATCCTCGGGCGGTCGAGGAGGCCAAAGCCGGCATCAAGGCGGCGCTGATCGGATACGGATTGGCGGCGCTGGCGCCGACGCTGGTCTCGATCCTCCAGAAGGTGCTGCGCACCTGATGGACATCACCTCACAGGTCATCGATGCCATCAACGGCTGGCTACAGAGCTTGGCGGCGCACCTCCTACAGCCGGCGCTTTCTGCGGCGGACCAACTCCTCTTTCAGACGCCGACGTACGACTCGATACCAGAGGTCGGCCGGGCATGGGCGCTTGTTCGCGACGTGACCGACGGGCTCTTCGTGCTCGCACTGCTTGCTGCCGGTGTCATCGTCATGGCCTCCGAAACGGTCGACTCGCGGTACTCAGCGAAAACGCTCATCCCGAGGATCGTCTTGGCAGCGATTGCCGCCAACGCGAGCCTTGCTCTCTGCGGCGTGTTGATCAAGCTCGACAACGCGCTGATCAATGGCGTGGTCGGCTCGAACCCTGGAAATACCGCGTTCCACCAGCTGGCCACCATGATCCAGGGGCCGCAGGCGGCAGATCAGGTCGTCGGCAGCTTGGTTGGACTGGCAGCTGCCGTCCTCGCGATCCTGCTGGTCGCTCTCTACATCGGCCGCGATGTCGTGCTGCTGGTGGCGACGGTGCTGTCGCCACTAGCTCTGGCGACGTACGCGCTCCCGCAGACAGACGAGGTCGCGCGGATCTGGTGGCGCGTCTTCAGTGCCCTGCTTTTCGTCCAGGTGATCCAGGCCGTTCTGGTCGAGGTGGGCGTCGAGCTGCTACGCCACACCGCCTGGCTCGGAGGTCCGATGTCCGATCTAACCTCGGGACTTGTCCTAATCACGCGGCTCTACCTCCTGTTCAAGCTTCCGTTCGCCGCCTACCAGTGGGCCTTCCGCCACCCGCTGAGCCACAGCCCGGTAGTCCAGACCGCGATCACCACGGCCAAGTTGGCTGCCGCGGCGGTGGCCTGACGTGGAGCCGGTGAAGGTGCCCCAAAACCTGGAGCTCGAGGACGTGATCGCCTGGGGGCTCGGGGCGGTCGATCTGATGTGCCTGGCGGCCGGTGCCGCAGCTGGATGGTGGCTATACGAATTTCTCCCCGGCGACGTCGACATCAGGATCGGAGTCGCAGTCCCCCTCGTGGTCGTTGGTCTCGGGCTCGGCGTCATGCGATTTGGCGGTCTGGCACTGCGCGACTGGGTCGCGCTCGGAGTCCAGTACGCCAGCCGACCGCGCCGGCTGCTCGCGGGAGGCGGGCGATGATCGGACTGCGGTCAAGGCGCACCACGGAGCTGCTCCCGGTCCAGTCCGTCAAGGACGGAGCTTTGATTCTCATCGGGGGATCGCTGAGGGCGGTCCTCGAGTGCCAGACCCTCGCCTTCGGAATCAAGGGTGAGCCGGAGCAGCGCGCAGTCGTCGCGGGCTGGTCCTCACTTCTCAACTCACTGACGCACCCGCTCCAGGTCGTCATGCGGACGCGCCGTCTCGAACCGTCCGCACTTCCATCGCCTGCGGACCACGAAGGTGCATTGCCTGAGTCATACCGCTCTCTCGTAGACAGGCTCACCGATGAGCGGAAGGTCCTCGATCGTCACTTCTACGTAGTTGTTCCGTGGGATGCGCCGAAGTCCCGCGCTCCCAAAGATGCGAGGCAGGTCCTCGAACAGCGCATTTCATGGGTTGCGGAGTGCCTTCGGCGGCTGGACCTCGAACCGCGACGTCTGAGTGATCACTCACTGGCGGAGCTGCTGCGCCGTCCAATGGATCCCGTGGCATCGGTGCAGCCGACCGCTGCCGATGACAACCTCATCGACTTCTCCGACCTGGTGGCTCCAACAGCGCTGACGGAGGGCGCTACCTCCTTGTCTGTGAGTGGCCGGCACGCAATTGCAATCGCGGTGAGTAGATACCCCTCTCGCCTGCACCCGGGTTGGCTCGGTGACCTCCAGGCGTTCGACGGCGACCTGGATCTTGCTCTGCACATCTGGCCGAGCAGCGGGCCGGCTGTCATGTCGTTCCTCGAGCGTCGCATCGGTGAACTCTCGTCGACGCTCCGAATCATCGACGAGCACGGCGGCCGCCCCGATCCGTGGCGGCGCGCGGCACTCCACGACGCGATCGAACTGCAGGACAGGATCGCCGACGGCTCGGAACGGCTCTTCGACGTCGCCCTCTACATGACCGTCTGGGCAGACAGCCTTGACGAGCTCGACGCGGCCACCGGCCGGCTCGAGGCACTTCTCGGCATGCGCCTGATTCACACCCGCCGACTGCTGCTCCAGATGCGCCCTGGTCTCGTCTCCTCGATGCCACTCGGAGTTGACAAAGTCAGGCTTCAACGGCTGCTGTCCACGAGCGCTCTGTCAGCAACCTTTCCGTTTACTGGCAGCGATCTGCCTGCCCGTTCAGGGCTGCTCTATGGCGTCAACACCGCGACCCGCAGTGCGGTGGTCATCGACCGCTTCACGCTCGAGAACCACAACGCGGTCGTCTTCGCGACCAGCGGTGCCGGCAAGTCCTTCATGGTCAAAGCCGAGCTGATCCGCGCGGTGCTCAGCGGTACTCGCGCCTTGGTCGTGGACCCTGAAGGCGAATACGCCTCCATCCTTGCCGCTCTCGGCGGCGAGGTCATCCAGGTCAGACCTGGCACTCGCACCGGCATCGACCCCTTCGCGCTGACCGATACCTCGCCAGGTGGGCTCGACACCCGAATCGCGATGCTGACGACGTTCATCAGCCTCCTGGCTGGGCAGGTCAAGCCGCGCCAGCGAGGCGCAATCGAAGATGCAATCGCCCTCGCTTATGCGCGGGCTGGGTTTGCGGATGGCCTCACCCACCAAGGACTGACCAAGCCGCGGCTGGTCGATGTCCAGTCTCGACTTCGGGCGACCACTGGCCTCGAAGATGTTGCGCACAAGCTGGAGCGCTTCATAACCGGAGCAGGTCGATGGCTCCTCTCGGCACAGGAGTCACCTTCAGCCAGAGACAGCGCCGTATACGTCCTCGCCGGCCTGCCGGACGAAGAACGCGTGGCTGCGATGTTCCTGGTGCTGGACCGGATCTGGTCCGGCCTCGCGAGCTCGGAGCGCCAAACCCTCGTCGTGGTCGACGAGGCCTGGTGGCTGATGCGCCACCCGGATACCGCCTCGTTCCTTTTCCGCCTCGCTAAGACCGCGCGCAAACGCCGAGCCGGACTGACCCTGATCACCCAGGACGTCGGCGACGTGCTGGCCAGACCCGAGGGCGAGGCGATGATCGCCAACTCGGCTCTCCAGATCCTGATGAAGCAGGCGCCGCAGGCAATGCCGCGCCTTGCGGACCTTTTCAGGTTGACGCCTACCGAGCAGTCCTGGCTGCTGAACGCTCAGCGCGGCGAAGCGCTGATGGTCGCTCAAGGGAGGCGCGTGCCGTTCCAGGTGATCGCAACTGACGAGGAGTCCCGCCTGATAGCGGGCAAAGGAGTCGCCGCATGAAGATGCTGCTTGCCGGGCTCATCCTCCTCGTCACCTTCCCTGCTCTGGTGGGCTCCGCGGCCGCGACGATCGCGACCGCGCCCCACCCCACGCCGGCGGTTCGGCTCTTCTCCTGGGTGCCGCCGGGCGGCTACCCCGACCGCTTCCCATATGGGTGGTGCACCTGGTGGGCGGCCTACAACCGCCACGTCACCTGGAACGGCAACGCGGGAGACTGGCTCGCGAACGCTTCTGCACAGGGATTCCACACCCAAGCGACACCCAGCCTCGGGGCGATTGTGGTTTACCGACCCGGCTCGGGCTATAGCCAGCTGGGCCACGTCGGTGTCGTCATAGCGGCCTCAACCACCACCTACACGATCAGCGAGATGTACGTCATCGCTTTCGGCGAGGTCGACACCCGCACCCTCTGGTGGCCCGATCCCCATGTCGAGGGATTCATCCCGCTTAGCAAGGAGGACCTGCAATGACCCGTCACCTGGCACTCGTGATAGCGCTCTTCGAGCTCACCCTTCTGGCCACCGCAATCGGACTCGCCGTTCTGCGTGAGCGCGAGCGCCGGCGGCCTGGTGTGTTGCTGGACATATTGCCGCCCGAGGGCGCGAGCGCCGACCTGCGTTCTTGGACGCTTCTCTACCGAAGCCTGTTCGCGATTTCGCATCCGCTGTTGAAGCGCCTGCTTTTCGGACAACCCTGGGTCGTCTTCGAGCTCTGGTCTCAAGACGGCGACCTCGGTGCTCGCTGCTGGGTGCCGGCTCGCCTCGAGAGGGTGATTACCGTGCTTCTTCGCAGCGCACTGCCCGGAGTGCAACTGCGGCCGTCAACAGTTCCCACCACTAATGCCGACTGCACGGCACGCGCCCGCCCACGCCTCGATATCGATCCTCTCCACGCGCTTGGCGACCTCCGGCCGGAGCCACTGAGATCGGTCACGCACGCGCTCGTGGGGGCACCGTCGGGGCTCGTCCAGTTTGCTCTTAGTCCTGATGTCGATTGGCAGCGGCGAGCGATGCGTCAGCTCGACGCGTTGGCCGGGGTGCCGCCAGAGCGGGGAGTGCTTATGTCCGTGCTGAGTTGGTTGCTGGATGGCCTCTTCCATCTCGTCCTGCCCGAGCAGCCAATGCCGCCCGCTCCGATGTCGCGTCCGTCGCGCTCGTTGCCACCGACTGGCAAAGCGTCTGCCCCTGGGTATCGCGCAGAGATCCGCCTGAGGGTCTCGGCGGCCAGCAAGGCAGAGGCGAAAGCGCTTATGCAGGGGTTGGTCGCCGCATTTCGAGGATTCGACGGAGCCAACGGCCTGCGGCCGGCACGGGTCTGGTTCGGCCGCAGCTTCGACAAGAGGGTCGTGAGCCGAAGCGCTCCCGCAGCCAAATGATCCTGGTCGCTGACGAGCTGGCAAGCCTCTTCCATCTGCCGGTAGACATCGCCGGCTTTGGAGCCGCACCGACACGACTCTCTCCGGCCCGGCGGCCGAGTGGCGACGGAAACATTATCTGTCTGCTCGAAGACAGCCGCCAGACGCCTATCAGGATTTCACCCGCCGACGCCCTGCACCACATGGATGTTGTCGGACCGACTGGAGTAGGCAAGAGCACGCTGCTCTTGAACCTGGCCCTTGGCGACATCGAGGCGGGACGAGGTATCGCAGTAGTCGACCCCAAAGGTGACCTTGTCAGCGACCTGCTCCAGCGCATTCCGCGCCGGCATTGGGATCGCGTCGTTCTTGTAGACCCCTCCCTTCGCGACCAGCCAGTCGGTCTCAATCTGCTCGAGTGCGACGACCCTGACCTGCACGAAGTCACATGCGATCAGCTGGTCACGATTTTCCGAAAGACTTACGAGCGGTTCTGGGGACCGCGTACCGACGACATCCTGCGCGCCGCTGTGCTCACTCTGCTGCTCCGTCCGGGAAGCACTCTCTGCGAGGTCCCCCTCCTGCTGCTCCAACCGGAGGCGCGAAGCATCTTCACGGCCGACCTCCGCGATCCCATCGGGCTGGAACCGTTCTGGCACGAGTACGAGCAAATGACCGACGGCCAGCGGTTGCAGGCGACCGGCCCTGTGCTGAACAAGCTGCGCTCAGTCTTGTTGCGCCGGACTGTGCGCAACATCATGGGCCAGACCCGTTCCACTATCGACCTCGCGGCATGCATGGATCAGGGCGGCATTCTTCTGGTCTCGCTAGCCAAGGGGTTGCTGGGCGAGGACACCAGTCGCCTGCTGGGCGCCTTCTTGGTAGCGCGTCTGTGGCAGACCACTATGAAGCGGGCAGCCCAACCGCCGTCGGACCGCCGCGACTTCACCCTATACCTCGATGAGTTCCAGGACTACGTCCACTTGCCGCAGAGCCTGGAGGATGTCCTAGTCGCAGCCCGTGGCTACCACCTCGGGCTGGTCCTCGCCAACCAGCATCTCGGCCAGCTCACCACAACGACGCGGGAAGCGCTAGCCGCCAACGCGCGCACGCGCGTCGTATTCCAGTGCGGTCAGGAGGACGCGCGCTACCTCGCCCGCGAATTCTCGCCCTGGCTCAGCGATCTGCAGCTGATGAACCTGCAAGCCCACCAGGTCGCGGTCCGCCTCTTTCGTGATGGACGCACCGAGCGGCCATTTACGGGCGTCACTCGCCCCGAGCCGCCAGGTTTCGGTGCCGACCACGCAGCGGCGCTCTCGGCCGTGGCGCTCGCGCGCTGTGGGCGGCCTCGAGCAGAGGTTGAGAAGGAGATCGAAGAGCGACTACGGGCATACGAATCGGAAGCTGCTGATCGCGACAAGGTCGCGTCCGCCGACGACGGTCTTCGCAAAAGGGTTCGCAAAGGGGTTCGCAGACCGCGATGATGGCGAACCCATTCCCCGTTCAAATCAGATCCGCCAAGCGCGGACTGTCTCCCACAAGAGACACGTGTCCTCGACCGCTCTCCGACCGTGACCTGGCCATCCTGCTGGCGATCGATCAGTACCGCTACCTGGATCGCAACCATGTGACTGACCTGTTCTTCCGCGGCCGCAGGAGTGCTGAGCTCCGCCTCAAAGACCTGCTCTGGCGAGGTCTCCTCCACCGCTGGCCCGTCATGCGCTGGCAAGGCTCTCCACTCATGCCGTCTGTGTACGCGCTGACATCGTCGGGAGCAAGACAAATCGCAAAGCTCCGCAGCCAGGACCCAAGACCGATATGCGAGCGAGCTCGCCGCGCCCGAGAGCAGGTCTATCACCTGAGGCATGACCTGGAAGCAAACCGGTTCTTCGCGAAGCTGGCCGCGGCGGCGCGGGAAGTGCCCGATCAGGGCTTGTACCACTGGCTCGGCGAAACAACGTGCCGTGCCGCGTACGAGCGCGATGGCAGTCCCCCGTCCGATGGATGGGGCCGCTATCTGCTGCCCGACCGCGAGATCACGTTCGACCTCGAGTGGGATCGCGGCACCGAGCACGCGCGACGCATCCGCACGAAGGCGATGGGATACGTCTCCTACTTCAGGGGCCGCCGGCAGGCTGAACTGCACCACGTCTTGTTTGTCGCTCCCACGCGTGTGCGCGAAGGTGAGCTCCACGACCTGGTCGGGCCGGTTCTTCCTCCGAACGTCAACCTCTGCCGCTTCTGGACCACCGCCATAGAGACGGTCTCATCACTCGGGTGGCTCGGTGCTGTGTGGTTGGAGATCTCGGGACCAGCGCGCCGACTCGCCTTCGCTGACATGCCTGGCTTTCCCCGCGGCGCGCGTGCTGTAGGCGACGCAATTGCCAAAACCAGATGGTGGGAGCGGCGACCGGGCGGAGGCGAGGGAGCATGAACTCTCGAACCGCCAGACGGATCCGCCGGCGTCTTCGCAGTTGCCTTCGCGTGATCGAGGGGGAGTCGCAGCCCGACTCCAACTCCCGGCTTGCAGTATCAGGGCGCATTCGCCTGCATGTGGTCCAGGGGCACTTGCGTTCACGTCCGCGCCGCCCGCGCCCACTCCCGCCCGGAGACCGCGCGGCGTGACACGCGGAAACGGTGACAAACGGTGACAAAAGTGACTCAACTCGAAAGGAATCCGTTCCGGCCAGGGATGGGCCTCGACCCGCCATATCTGGGTGATCGCCAACACCAACTGCATCGGTTCGCGCGCTTCCTAAGCGGTTTTCCTGAATTCCCACGCAATGTCCGGGTCACTGGGCTCCGAGGAGTCGGCAAGACGGTGCTTCTCCAGCGCTACGGGGTGATTGCTGAGGAGGCAGGTTGGGTCGTGGTCCGGCGCGAACTCGGCCAGAACCTGCAGGACGAGTCTGCCTTCGGGCTGGCCTTGGTCGACGACTGCCGCCAGGCACTGCAACGAGTCTCGCGCCGAGCGGCCGTTGGCAGGAAGGCGAGCAGTGCCGCGCACGCCGCGTTCGATCTGCTGGGTGGCATCAGCGTTTCGCTGGCCAGCGTCGGGATTGGAATCTCGCTGCGCACACCTCCGGCGGCCCAGACACCCGGGCCGATACTGGATGACCAACTGTTCGCCGCGATCAAAGCAACCTGCCGAGCCGCCACCGAGGCCGGTCGGCCCGGCATCGTCCTTTGCTACGACGAGGCGCATGTCCTGCGCGACTCTCGCTTCGAGCGCCGCTTTCCGCTGAGTGGACTGCTGTCTGCCGTTGCTCGCGCGCAGCTGCAGCGCGTGCCCGTGATGCTCGTGGTCTGCGGGCTGCCGCCGCTGACAGACAACCTGGCGCTCGCCAAGAGCTACTCCGAGAGGATGTTCCAGGCTGAAGTCCTCGACGCTCTAACGCCGCCAGAGGACATCAATGCCCTGATTCGGCCGCTGGTCGCCAGCCAGCGGGCGTTCGAACCGGAGCTGGGCGAGCTGGTTCGGGCCGATACGAAGGGATTCCCTTTTCATGTGCAGTTTTTCGGCGCCTTGCTCTGGGACTCCCTGCCGCTATCGGAACCGATCACATGCGCCCACTTCAACGCTCTCCGTCCCGCAATCCTCGAGGCGCTCGACCACGCCTTCTTCGATGCCCGGCTGGCGCGCAGCTCAAGGACCGAGCGCAAGCTGCTGTGCGCAATTGCCGCGGCCGGCGAGGAAACGTCTGTCCGTGGGGTGCTGATGAAGCTGAGCGGCGACCGCAACCTGGTCAACCGGCTGGTCGCCCGCCTGATCTCCAAGGGCCTCGTCTACCGCCCCGAGCGCAACCGCCTCGCCTTCAGTGTCCCGATGTTCGGAGAGTACCTCCGGCGTAAAGGTCTCGTCGGTAGCGGAGAAAGTTGGGGGTCAAGCGCTTGACCCCCCTCCTGGACCGTTCGCTTCCGACTGACCTGGCCATCGTGCCAGTCGAAAAAGTCCATCCCTCTCCCCTTCAACCACGCACATCGGTGTCGATGGACCTGGTGTCGAAGCTGGCGGAGTCGATGCGAGCCGGCCGCCACGACCCGCTGCTTGAGGTCGAGCCGGTCGTGGAGCGGCCCGGCCATTACCAGATTGTCTGCGACGAGCAACGCTGGCGAGCGGCCAAGACGGCGGGGCTCAAGCGAGTGCTGGTGAGGATCCACGAGCGACTGGGATCGCTCCAGCGACTCCAGAAGCAGTACGAGGAGAATCGCCTTCGCGCAGAGCTCACGGCGTACGAAGACGCCCAGGTTCTGCTCCTGGCCAAGGCGCTCCGCGATATCGAAGTGGCCGAGAAGAAACTGACCAAAGCCGATATCCCCTTCCTCCGGCTCGACGACACCAAGCTCACTGAGCTCGCCCAGGTCCATCAGCACCTTGATGGGTTGAAGACGCTTCTCCTCGCCAACGGGATCAACGTCATTAAGGGACCAAACGGTCCGACGCTGGCCCATCTCTCACCCTGGCATGAGACCGAGCGGGCTCTGAGCATCAGCGAGGCGGCGCGCAAGCTCAAGCTCACTGTCCTTCGACTCGAACCGGAGGTGGTGTACTACGTCAACACCCTGCCTGCCCAGCACGCTCCGCTAATTGCCGGCGTCGAGGGTAGTGACCGCCGCGCAGAGCTTGCCGAGCAAGCCGCACGTCTCACACACCGTCAGCTCCATTCGGCCGTCAGTCGCCTGCGTCGCGACCCAAATCTCTCGGTTGCGGATGCAGTCGCCGGCCGAGGCTCGCCCGTGCCGCAGGATCCGCTCGCCTTCGACACGCTGCTCGTCCGCCTCAGTGATCTCTGTCGACAGCTCATTCGCTTGCTGGGAATCCTGCGTTCTCGCGCGACCATCGAAGAGCGAGCGCGAATCAACCACGTTCTTGCCGACCTGATCACCGCTGCCGGTGACTTTGAGGTCGCGTCTTAAATGAGCGGGGGCATGGCAACAAATGCATGCGGGCTCAACTGCGAGCTCTGTCCCGCCAGACTCCGATGCGGAGGTAGGTCCAACTTCTGCCAGGCCGGAAGGTGCAATGACTGCGTGCCAGAGCCGCTGATGGGCATGGATGTGCGCCGAGCGATCATCGCGCATCTAGGAGGACTGGGTCTGGGCTGGTCTCGACGCGTCGCCCACCCGCGTCTGCCAAGCCTCCCGCATCACCTTCCAGTCTTGATCCAGGCCTATTCCGACCCTGTCGATGTTCCCTGGGTCGCGCTGCACGGGGGACGAGTTCTCGGGGTGACTGGCCGCCACGTCACACCAAAGCACCACCGTCCCCTGCGCGAGGTCTATCGAGTCGGCGAGGCGACGAAGATCGCGTTGGAGCTGTACGTCGAAGACCGCGTGCTCGAAGGGTTCTGGGCCGAACGTCGGCAGCTGATCCCTCAGCTGGTCGCCATGGGGTTTGACCTCATCCTCACGCCGAACTTCTCAGTCTGGAGGGACCGTTCGAGGTTCGAAGCCATCGTCCAGCAAAGACGAGCGACGGTCGTCTATCACGAACTCGTCGAGGCCGGTGCCTGCGCGGTGCCCGATGTGGGCTGGAGTCTGTTCGAGCCCGACGGCCGACTGTGGGCCGACTGGATCAACAAGGAGCCTGAGCTACAAGCGGTGTCCATCTTCTGCGGCGGACGCAAGATTCACGCCGAGCTGCGGGCCCATCGCGAGACCGTCGAGGACATCGCTCTCTTCCACATGGCGGTTAGGCCGGGTGTCACCTTCATCCTGGGCGGGGTTCACGCTGCACCGAGGCTCGCGGATTACCGGCGAGCCGCTCCTGGACGGCGGCTCGTGGTCGTCAATGGAATGGCCTACGCCCTGGCTCAGCGGCGTCGATTGCTTTTGGCGCCCCACGGTGGAGTTGGCGTCGCTCGGTCCGCGCGCGAATGCTTCGAACTCAACTGCGTCGAGAACGATCACCGCTACTCAGCGATCCTCAAACGCGGACTGGAGGCAGCGTAGTGCCATCGAAGGGCGGCCGCAGCACGACGACCACCAACCCCGCGATCGGACCGCCGGTCGTTGCAGGACCGGCAGTCGGGCGAACGCGTGAGGAGTGGGATACCGCCGGCTTCACGGTGGCCGAAATCGCCCGTGCCCTGCGCCGCGGCATCGACGTCGAGCGTCTCAACGAGCTCGCCGCTCGCGAGGACGGATTGGTTCCTGAGGAGGCGGAGGAGCTGTACCGATATCGCCTCCGCCGGGCCCAATCCCGGCTGCGTCAGTTGGCCCGCGCCCGCGCCCGCGGCGACGAAGAGGGGATCCGCGCCGCCATCGACGACCTTGATGGCCGACTGGCCGAGCTGGGCCGCCTCGAAGAAGAGCGTCAGCGTTCTGGGCTGGCGATCGGCTACGAGCTTGAACTGGACCAGCGGCAAACCGCCGTCGACCAACTTCTGGAGCTGGCTAGGCGAAGGCCACCTGGCTTGGTCGCCGGTTCCGATGTGGCACCTCCGCAGCCGACTGGCGATGTGCGCCTGCCGGCGATCGCCTTCCAGGCGGCGCCGAGCGACGTTCCCGTCTACCTCCTCGGGCCGCGCTCATTGCCGTCGGAGGCGCTCGCTCGCAACGTCGAGACGGTCGCACACCAGGGCGCAAACCTTCACGTCGTCCATGATCCCTCCGAGATCCCCCGCGGGCAGGAGTTGCCCCCGCTGGTGGTCAACTGGGGCGGGAGCGACTCTCTGCCCGCGGACCTCGTGGCTCTCAACCGGCCCGACGCGGTGCGCGTCTCCTCGGACCAGGTGGAATCCGTGCGCCGGCTTGGTGAGCTCGCACCGCGAACGGTGCTCCGACCCGACGATATGCATCTGCTGGGCTCCGATCGCGTCGTCGCCAAGCAGCGCCAGGGAGCGCGGGGCAGCGGGAAAGCAGTCATCGCGGCCGACGCCCCGTGGAGCGAGCGGGCTCGCCACGACCTCTTTCAGGAGTTCATTCCCGACCGAGCCGAATACCGCGTGAGCCTCCTCAACGGTCGTGTTGTGTCGGCTTACGCGAAGCAGCCGCCAGCGGGTGCAAACCCGGAAGACCTCCGGCCGGAGTGGACGCACGAGCCGGTTACGACCCTGCCGGCGGCGGTGGTGGCAACTGCGCGCGAAGGCGCTCGCCGGATCGGACTCGACTACGCAGGTGTCGACGTCATCGTCGACCGCCGCACCGGCCGCGCCCACTGCCTAGAGGCGAACGCCGCCCCGGGCATGTCGGAGCAGACACTCCGGAGCCTCTACGCTCATCTGCAGCAGACACTGCGCCGCCGACTCGAGCGGGCGAGCTGACGGATGCCGAGCAAGGGCGGCAGCCGTACGACGAACCAGACCAGGACCTCGGCGACAACCATCGCGCCGGTCGCGGGGCCTGCAGTCGTGGTCCGACACGCGACGAGGCAGGCGATCCTCGATATCGCCGAGCCGATCCAGGCCGTCTTGGGTGCGCCACACGCAGTCAGCGCCGCTGGTGCCGCGCCGCAGCCCGGCCCAGTCCCGGTCCCGGCCGGCGCCTTCGTGCCCGAGCTCGAGGATCCATCCGTCGGCACGCCCGAGTGGGCTGATGTCTACGCGCGGTCCGTCGAGCGCCACCGCGACGAGCGCGAGCGCATCGACCGCGAGCAAGGCCGGGGCCCAGCGGCTGTGGGAGGACTTCCTCGCTGCCCAGGGCTCCGAGGTGCCCGAAGGCGAACGGTCGCTGGTAGCCAACGACGAACTGCACCGGCAGTTGCTGCAGCTCGCACGGACTTCCGGCGGACAGTACGAAAGGGAGAACGTGATCGGCGACCCGAACCAGACCTTCGGCGTTGAGATCGAGTTCGACGGCGCAGATGCCAACGAGGTGGCGCGCGCCTTCCACGCCGCTGGCCTGGCCTCTACGCCGAACCTGCAGGGCTACCACTCACACCGAGAACCGGGAAAGTGGGTGGTCGAGCGCGACACCACCGTCACGGGCGAGGTCGTGAGCCCGGTACTGCAAGACACGCCCGAAACCTGGGCGCAGCTGGAAAGGGCTTGCGCGATCCTTCGCGAGAATGGCGCCCGGGTCACGGCGAGAACCGGCGGCCACGTTCATGTCGGCGCCGACTCCGCAGGACTGGATCACGACGTCGGCCGCTTCCGCCGCGTCGCCAACGCCTGCGCCTGGGCGGAGGACCTGATGTACCGCCTCGCAGCCGCGACCGGACGCGGTGGCCGACGCCACAGGGGAGCGAGCAATGGCTACCGCTGGTGCGGACCGATGGGAGCCGGCCAGTTCGAGGAGGCGCAGAGCATGAACGAACTCGCGAGCCGCGTCGGAGCGAGCCATGGGTTTGGGCTCAACTACGGGAACCTCCTGGAGAGTCGGCGCACGATCGAATACCGCTACTTCGATTCCAGCCTCGACCCCGCCCGCCTTCAGGCCAACATCAAGCTTGCCTGCTGGATCACGAAGCGCGCCTCGACCCTGCCTGACTCCGCAATTCCCACCGAGCGCGTGCGCCTCGGCAGCCACGCTGACGGCCAGGTGACTGACTCCAATGACGGCCTACTCCGCCGGTTCGCCGACACGATCTTTGTCCGTCCGCAGGACAAGCTGAAGCTCTATTGGCTGTTCCAGCGCTCCGCCTGGCAGCCGGCGAGGAGGGCCGCCTGATGTACCGACGAATAAACCCGACAAGCCGACAGGAACTCCCGATGAGGATGTTGTTCCAGCCTCTGGGCAACGGAACATTCCACCGGGCGTGCGAAGCCGACAGCTTCCGCGGCCTGGTCGCGGCGCTGCTCGATGAACCCGACTACGAGGTGGCGGACGTCGAGACCCGCCTTGTCGCTCGCCTTCGGCTCGCCGATGAGGTCAGGCTGCTCGCCGAGGTCGACCGCCGGCAGCTCACCGTTGCCGACCGCGACGCGCCCGACACGATCAACGTCGCCTCAGACGAGCCGTTCATACGTTCGCTTGATCACCTCGGATTCGTCTCGCTAGAGCCCACCATCACGGCAGTTACGCAAATGGGTGCCATCGGATGACAGCCAAGCAGTCGACCATCGTGCCTTTTTGGCCGACTTGCGGAAGCTGTGGACTCCGACCTCGCGTTGCGCGGCCGCTCTTTACCGACCTGGTCACCGAGAAGGCTCGAAGGCTGATGAGATGAGGTTCCGGCCGACGGAAATCGAATACCAAGCGGCGGTGAGGGGCTGGGATCAGGCGCGACTCGCCAGAGCCGCCGGCGTGAGCGAGGCGACTGTCTCGAGGGCATTCGGGGGAAAGACGGTCAGATCATCTACCGCGCTCAGGCTAGCTTTGGCCCTGAAGAAGCACCCTGCGATTCCTGAATTGGAATCGGTTGTGAATCGTCAGTCGTCCGAGAGTGCTCGCAGCATTGCCTCATAAGCGTCCGAGGGCGATAAGTGGCTGTAGACGTTCTGGATCATGGCCAAAGACGAGTGGCCGAGGATTTGGGCAAGCTGGATCGGGTTCATCCCCCGGGCCAACGCCCAGGTTGCATAGGAGTGCCGAAGCAGGTGAGGGTAAACCCGCTTCTTGATGGCGGCCGACTTTGCCAGGTGGCGAATCAGTTGGTCAACGCCCGACGTCGTCAGCGCTTCATAGTCGCCATTAGGACGCCGACGCAATGCAATGAACAGGCGATCGCTAACCGTGTCATCGGGCCTTCCACGTTCGGCGTACTTAACCAAGCGCCGATAGAGACGCGGAATGGGAACGAGCCTTTCCCGGCTGCCTTTTCCCCGGACACGGACGAAATGGTTCCTGTCTCGTTCCAAGAGGTCCGAAACCCTCAGGCCTATCAGCTCGCCGACCCTAAGTCCGGTGTCAGCCATGAGGCGGACGATCAGCTTGTCTCGCTCAGTCTTGGCCGCATCCTCCATGCGCTCGATCTCGTCGCGGCCGAGAACGTCGACCAGCTTCTTGGGCAACTTGGGAAGCTGTGCCTTGGCACCTCCGCCCTGTCCTTCCGCTTCGGCCCAGGTCAGCAACCGGTTAACGGCCCGCATGTAGGTATGGACCGAGTGTCTCGACAGTGGACCGCGCTTTCCGCCCACGTCGAGAAGGTGAGTCGACAGACTATTGAGCGCTCGCCTGTCTAGCGCCTCCACCGTTTCGATGCCGTGCTCGGAACACCAGGGGATGAGGACATTCCGAAGCGGGTAGCCATACGACTGGCTGAGAGTGGACGGTGAGAGCCCCCGGGCACGTGCATCGGCCAGGTAGTCCTCGACCAGTCGCGGGATTGGAGTAACAGCGGCTTTCATTAGAACCCGCTATAGAATAGCGGTTCCCCCATACAAATGAAAGACTTCTTCGGGGGAGTGATTTCAGGACGAAAGCAGGACTTTTGTATTCGAAAGAGGGTGATGGAGCCCACGCCCGGATTCGAACCGGGGACCTTTTCCTTACCAAGGAAATGCTCTACCGCCTGAGCTACGTGGGCGCGTGAACGTCGGCAGAGGATTCTAGGTTAGCTTCCCGACTCTACCCGGCCCACGTCGGTCAGGATCTCCGCCCGGCCTCGGATCTTGATCGCAGCCGTCAACTCCGTGAACTGGGCGACCAGCACCTCGCCGGCGTCCAGGCGCTCTGAGTGGTGGGAGCGCGTGTCCTTGCCTCGCGTCAGGCCCATGATCACCACACCGTCCTCCAGCGCCTTTACGACCACGTACCGGCCCTTCGCGCCGTCCTCGTCTTCGCTCATCTCCAACTCGTCTCCTCTTCCTCTTCTACTCGTCTAGTTCTTCCAGGCCGGTTTGCCGCGGCCGTTGCCGTTCGACTGCGCCTTCGGGCGGACCGTTTCCAGTCGGGTCGACGCCGGGCCTACCAGCTCGTCGAGCTCGGCCGCCAGTGCCGCTCCGGCCTGGACATGATATCGATCCGCGTGCACGGTCACCTCTCGGCTACCGACCAGCACGTGCAGCACCACCTCGTCGCTGCCTGGGTGCCGCGCCAGCACCGCTTCCAGGCGCTCGGCCAGGCCGTCGTCGCCGCTCGGGACGCGCACGTGCAGCAGCTGTCGGCGCGCCACCGGCAGGCACTCCGGGTCGTCCCACAGCCACGCCATGTCGGCCACGACCGAGGCGGTCTCCACCTCCGCCTCCATCTCCGGCTCGACCGGGGATGAGGAGGCACCGGTGGCTCGCGTGCTCCCCGCCCGCGCGTCCACCTTCCCCGCCACCACCACCACCTTGTCCGGCTCGAACAAGAGGCGCGTCTGCTCGAACACCCGCGGGAACAGGACGATGTCCACCGTCCCCGTCAGGTCCTCCAGCGACGCGTACGCCATGATCTGGCCTTTCCGCGTCACCACGCGCCTCACCTCCCGCACCAGCCCCGCCACCCTCACCTCGCTGTCCTGCAGCGCGCTGGTCACCTCCACCGCCTGCGTGTCCGACAGCTTCGCCAGCTCGGCCGAGATGCGCCGCAGCGGGTGGTCGGAGAGATAGAGGCCCAGCAGCTCCTTCTCGAGGCGCAGCTTCTCCTCCCCGGTCATCGGCGCCACGTCGATGGCGAGGCCGTAGTCGTCGGCTGTCACCTCCTCCGAGCCCACCATCTCCAGCAGCGAGATCTGGCCGGATTCCCGGTCGCGCCGCGCCCGCTCCGCTCGCGCCACTGCGTGCTCCAGCACGTAGCCGAGCCGCGCACGCTCCCCCAGTGAGTCGCACGCGCCCGACTGCACGAGCGACTCCAGCACTCGCTTGTTGACGTCCTGGATCGCCACCGTGCGCTCGCATAGGTCCTCCAGTGACTTGAACGGGCCGTCCGCGTCGCGCAGCGAGACGATCGACTCCACCGCGTGCTGCCCCACATTTTTGATCGCGGCGAGGCCGAACAGGATGCGGCCATCGGACATTGAGAAGTCGGCGCGGGAGCGGTTGATGTCTGGCGCCAGCACCTCGATGTTGCGGATGCGGCAGTCGACGATCGCCGTCGCCACCTTGTCCGCCGACCCCTCCATGTGGATGAGCAGCGAGGTCATGTATTCGAGCGGGTAGTTGGCCTTGAGATAGGCGGTCTGGTACGCGATCACCCCATACGCTGCCGAATGCGCGCGGTTGAACCCGTACTCCGCGAACTTCGCGATGCCGTCGAACAGCACCTCCGCGGTCGCCGTCGAGATCCCCCGCTCGACCGCACCCGTCACGAACTTCGTGCGCTGCTTGGCCATCTTGGGCTTGTCCTTCTTCCCCATCGCAGCGCGCAGGATGTCGGCCTCGCTCATGGTGAACCCGGCCAGCTCGCGCGCGGCCATCATCACCTGCTCCTGGTAGATCATCACGCCGTACGTCTCGCGCAGGATCGGCTCCAGCCGCTCGTGCATGTACTCGATGGGCTCGCGGCCCTGCTTGCGCGCGATGAAGGCCGGGATGTTGACCATCGGGCCGGGGCGGAACAGCGCGACGGCGGCCGACACGTCCCCGAACGACTGCGGCCGCATGTCCATCAGCATCCGCCGCATGCCGGCACCTTCGAGCTGGAACACGCCATGCGTGTCGCCGGCGGAGAGCAGCTCGTAGGTCTTGGCGTCGTCGAATGGAACCGCGTCGAGGTCGATCTCGATGCCCCGGTGCTCGTGTACGAGCCGCAGGCACGTGGCGATGATGTCGAGGTTCTGCAGGCCGAGGAAGTCGATCTTCAGCAGCCCGATGTCGCCGACCGCCTTCATGTCGTACTGGGTGATCACCGCCTCGCTCTTCGGGCCGAACTGCAGCGGCGTGTAGCGCACCAGCGGCTCGGGCGCGATCACCACGCCGGCGGCGTGCGTGCTGACGTTGCGGCTGACGCCTTCGAGCGCACGCGCCACGTCGATGAGCCGTTTCTGGTCCTCGTTCGACTCGTACGCCTCGCGGAGGTCGGGCACCTCTTTCATCGCGTCGTCGAGCGTCTTCGACCGTCCCTGCCAAACCGGGACGAGCTTGGCCAGACGGTCCGTGTCGCGCAGCGGCACCTCGAGCACGCGGCCCACGTCGCGGATGGCGGCCTTCGAGGCCATGGTCGTGAACGTGATGATCTGCGCGACGCGGTCGGAGCCGTACTTCTCCGACACGTACTTGATGACCTTCTCGCGACCCTCCACCGAGAAGTCGCAGTCGATGTCGGGCATCGACACGCGGTCGATGTTGAGGAAGCGCTCGAAGATGAGGCCGTGCTTGAGGGGATCGAGGTTCGTGATCCCGAGGCAGTAACTGACGAGGCTGCCGGCGGCGCTGCCCCGGCCCGGGCCCACCACGATCTCGTGTTTGCGCGCGAAGTTGTAGAAGTCCCACACGATCAGGAAGTACGAGGCGTAGCCGGTGGCCTTGATCACCTCGAGCTCCTGGTTGGCGCGGTCGCGCGCGGCAGCGTTCGGCTCGCCGTTGTAGCGCCACTTCAGGCCATCGGTCACCAGGCTGCTGAGGTACTGGTCGGGTGACAGGCCGTCGG